>Ga0255362_1000023_pt1 | contig 55876 bp, 47 predicted proteins | sample GFST75r2metaG_FD_186000 | JGI IMG/M metagenome (GOLD analysis project Ga0255362, IMG submission 186000)
AGAGTTCCTTTACTTATGGCATCAAGATCTTTTTCCCACTTAGCTGTAAGTATTGGAGATTTCAGATCTTCTGGCACAAGTTCTATAACCTGCTTTCCCTTAGATGTTGGATGTACATCATTACCTTTTTTTTCTATATAAAAAGTTTTATATAATTTTTCTATTATATCTGCTCTTGTAGCAACAGTTCCAAGTCCACCTGTTTCTCCAAGAGTTTTTGCATATTCACTTTTTAGTTTAATATATTTTTGTGGATTTTCCATGGCAGATAGTAATGTGGCTTCATTAAATCTTGCTGGTGGCTTTGTCTGTGCTTTATGTATGTCAACTGAAGAAAAGCTTATGCTATCTCCTTTATTAACCTTTGGCAGCATTTGTTCCTTAACATCTTCATTATGATCATGATGACTATCCTCAAAATTTTCTTGCCTATCATAAACAGCTTTCCAGCCCTTTGCTTTTACAACCTTACCTTTGGCTATAAAGCTTTCACCATTAACGTCGACTTTTACCGTAGTTTGCACAAACTCAAAAGGTGGTAGCATAACACTTAAAAATCTTTTTATAACCAAATCATAAATCTTTAATTCCTCACTGCTAAGAGTTGACAAACTAACTCTCTGCTCTGTAGGAATTATTGCATGATGATCTGTTACTTTACTATCATCAACAAAATTTTTACTTGCCTTTATCGTACCTCTAAGTATTTCACTAGCATACCTAGAATACTGACCTATTGATATTGCCTTTAATCTTACAGGTAGAGTTGCAACAACGTCCCTAGGAATAAATTTTGAATCAGTTCTTGGATAAGTTAAAAGTTTATGACTCTCATATAATCTTTGCATTATGGAAAGAGTTTCTTTAGGCGAAAATCCAAACATCCTATTTCCGTCCCTTTGTAGCTCTGTTAGATCATAAAGCCCTGGTGCATAAGTTTTTTTATCACTTTCATGTACATCTACAATTTCGCCTTTTTTCCCAGTAACCTTCGTAACTATGTTCTTTGCCTCTTGTTCTTCAAAAGTACTTATTTTTCCATCTTTTTTCTGCCATTGAAGGTTAATTCCATTTGCCTTCCCTGAAACAGTATAATAATCTTTTGGTATAAATCTTTTTATCTCTTCTTCTCTTTCCACAATCAAAGCTAGTGTTGGGGTTTGAACTCTTCCTGCTGAAAGCTGTGCATTATATTTACATGTTAATGCTCTTGTAACATTTAACCCAACGAACCAGTCTGCTTCTGAGCGCGCTTCAGCCGCTGCAAACAGATTTTCATAGTCTTTCCCATTTTTAAGTTTTTTAAAACCTTCTAAAATTGCATTATCCGTAACAGAAGATATCCACAATCTTTTTAATGGCTTGTTTATATGTGCCTTCTCAATAATCCACCTAGCAACAAGTTCACCTTCACGTCCTGCATCTGTTGCTATTATGATTTCATTAACATCTTTTCTAATCATTTGCTCCCTAACTGCTTTATACTGCTTACCACTCTGCTTTATAACCTCAAGCTTTAAATTTTTCGGAAGCATAGGTAAGTCTTCCATCTTCCACGCCTTATATTTTTCATCATAAACTTCTGGACTTGCTAAAGTTACAAGATGTCCTAATGCCCAAGTAACAATATATTTATCCCCTTCTATATATCCCATTCCTTTTTTACTGCATTTTAAAACTCTGGCAATATCTCTTCCAACGGAAGGTTTTTCTGCCAGTATAACTGATTTAGTCATAATGATATGCTCCTTTCCCTTAACTTATGTCTCTTTACTCGTATAAGTTAATTATAACATAACTATTCCACCTTCATGTAATTAGTAGTGGTGATTACTCATTAATTGGTAATTATCATAATTTTCAATTTCATTGACTCATTATTAATATCAATTAACAAGTATTAACATGATAATAATGTAATTTTTGGAGGATTTGTTGAAAATATTGTAGAATATAATAAACGATAAAATAAAAGCTTTGTATATTTTAAATGTGAGGAGGAATTATTATGAAATCAGAATTGCTAAGCCACGAAGAGAAACAAATGAACCTTATTATGTTTGGGATAAACGCTATTATATCTGTGGTGGCATTTGCTTATGTACAGCTTTTTTTGAATGGTGATTCAAAAGATGCTATTATTTTTATAATGACTGCATGTAGCATCCTTGTGAAAATATTTGAAAAACCACTTGGAAGATTTGCAAAATATTTTTATGTATCAATTTTTCCTTTAGCAGCAGTAATAACTATAGTATATACAGGCAATGGACATTTTGGTGCCATGATAGAAGCTTATTTTCTGTTTCTAACATTGTCCATCGGTTACTATGATAAAACTGTTGTAATTGTAAATGCTGTTGTGACCACAATTTTAAATTTAGTTTTTCTAATATTATTCCCGAAACAATTTCTTGAAATGAATATTATAGCACTTTGGGTATTTATTATGATAGAATTCATTCTAGCATCTGTAATAGCTACTCTTGTAGCTAACCAAGCTCAGAAATTATTTAAAATTTCGGAAATAAAAGAAAAAGAAACGTCTCGATTGTATAATTACCAGAAAAAAGTTTCAGAAAATGTAAAACAAGTATTTAATACTCTGAAAAGTTCTTCTAATGATATTTATGAATCTATAGAACAATTTAATGAAATATCTCAACAAATTGCAAAATCTTCACAGGAAATTGCTACTGGTTCAGTGGTTCAAACTCAGGAAACAAACGGAAGTTTAGATATTTTTAACCAGTTGTCTGAGAAGATTGTTAGCACAGAAGATAATATTAATAAAACAGTTGAAAGTATGAATAACTTAAAACAAAACAACGATTTGGGAATAAAATCTGTTAATGACCTTTCAAATAAATTTGCTGAAAATACAAGAGCTTCAGATGAAGCATTTGAAAAAATAAATACTTTATCTGAAAAATCCAATTCCATAGGTAACATAATAGAAACAATTACCCAAATTGCAGAACAGACTAATTTACTTGCATTAAATGCTGCTATTGAAGCTGCAAGAGCAGGAGATTCTGGGCGTGGTTTTTCAGTGGTAGCAGATGAAATCAGAAGACTTGCTGAACAATCTTCTGACTCAACTCATAAGGTAAGTGACATCTTAGTTGAGATAATAAATACTATTGTGAAAACACAAGACACTATGAAATACACTAAAGACATAGTGAAACAATCAAATGAGAAATTAGGTATTACAGTAAAAGCCTTCAATAATATTATACTTTCTTCAGATGATATTATTAAGTTAATAAATATATTATCTAATGAACTAGGCACTATAAACAAGTTAAAAGGTACCCTATTAGCCTCCATGGAGACGCTATCATCTATTTCTGAACAATCTGCCTCATCTACAGAAGAAGTTAGTGCTTCTACGGAAGAACAAGCTGCTTCAGTAGAAATTATTGTTAAATCATTGGACAAAGTTCAATTAATCATTGAAACTTTATCAGAAATGCTAAATGACAAAGTACCTGAAGAAGAGGCTATCTAGATGAGAAATAATAATTGTGTTATCAAAGGTGTATCTTATTATCATCCAGAAAATGGAGTTAATAATAGTTTTTTTATAAAACATTTTAAAGAACAAGGTGAAGATATACATAATTTGCTTGAAGCTACAGGCAGAAATCATAGATACATTTCCAATGATGATGATGAAACTATAGTTACTATGGGTATTCATGCAGTTAATAGAGTATTAGAAAAAACTGATGTTAAACCATCTCAATTAAACTTAATAGTTTTTTCTACGGGAACACCTGAATACCTTTCTCCCACTAATGCTCTTAAAATTCACGATTCCATAAGGGCCGCTCAAAAAGCAGCGGTATATGATATAAACGCCAATTGTGTGGGCATGATTGTTGCTTTAGAGCAGGTTAGCAGAATTATGAGAGATAACTTAAATATTAAGTATGCTCTTATTGTTGGTTCAGACCAGCTTAATAGGTATTCTAGATTTACCGAAGCCATCACCTATGCAAATTTTGGTGATTCCGCTTGCGCAATAGTATTGGAAAACATTTCAAACACTCATAGAGGTTTTGTAGATTCAGATTTTTATACAAATTCAAGCAATCATGATAAAATTGTTTTACCTGCTGAAGGTTTATCTTCTACTATTCACGATAAAAAACTGGACATAAAAGACAAGTTATTTCAGTGGACACCCTTTAACTTTGACGGTGCATTTCATAGTGCTAAAATTTCTATAGAAGAACTGCTTTTAAGAAATAATCTTACTAAAAAAGATATAAAAAAATATTTTGTTTCACAATTTGCTAAAAAAAGCATTGAGCAGATATGTGATGAATTGGGCGAAAACATAGACAAGTTCAAATTTATAGGAGACGAATTTGGATATACAGGAACTACAAGTCCATTTTTAGCCCTTGCAAGATCCGTTGATAACAACGAGCTTAACAAAGGTGATTATGTAATTTTTTGGTCTGTAGGTGCTGGTACAACTTGTTGTTGTGTGCTATATAAGTATTAAATTATTGTGAAATAAAATCAAGGTGTATTGGGGGATTATATTATGTATAATAAAGTTAATGGAATTAACTATGAGTTCATTGAAAATTCATCTGCAAAGGAAAATCTAGTATTTATTCATGGTTCTGGTTGCAACCATAACTTTTTAAGACCACTAGCTAAAAAACTAAAGGATTTTAATTGCTATTTAATAGATTTACCTGACCACGGAAAATCAGACATTAAAAATTGCACTAAGGTAGAAGATTTTATAGATGGAGTTGAAAATTTCTTAACTACTATAGATAATGTTACAATAATAGGACACTCTTTAGGAGGTACTATATGTTTAGGTCTTGCTGCTAGGTCTATCCCTACAGTAAAGAAAAATGTTATTATAAGTTCTGGTGCTAAATTTGATAAATTTCATCAGAGAATTCTTAATATGGTTAGTAAAAATAGAGTAGACTGGCTTTATATTCTTAAATGCCTTGGCTCTTTAAACAATTTAGATGTATTGAAAGATCTTTTAACCATGGAATCTTCAAAGGTTATTCTTAAAGATTTTGATATAGATATACGTCTTGATTTAGAAGATGTTATGGGTAATATTAATATTCCTACCTTAATTATGGTAGGTAGTGATGATATTCTTACGCTCCCAGAATATTCAGATAAAATCCATGCAGGAATTAAAAATTCAAAATTAAATATTATCCCTAATTATAGACATATGTTGCCAGTTGCCAACAGTACTAATGTGGCACAACTGGTTAGGGAATTTATATTGGAATAACATTATTTCCCCAATTATAATAATGAAGAAATAGCTCAGGTTATTCTGACTATTTCTTCATTTTCCTTCATTGTTTTTTGTCTCCCTTACCGTCATTAGATTTTTTAAATAAATAATGTAAAAATAAGGTCACCACTGACAGCTTATATTTTTTTTCGTACGAGATTGAATTAGTATCTTCCATAAAATTTTGCACATCTTCTATTTCAATTCCTGCATAGATTGCTAAAGTTTCATGGCTGATTTCAAGCTTAGCTACTAATACTCGGATTACAGCTTTAATTCTATTATCTTCCTTTACTGCTGGTACTCCATCTGATAGCATCATAAGCATATCCCACAGAGATGAACGATCTGTAACTGACAAATCATTATAGTTACCTTTCCCATTTATATAGTCTGTCAGCCAAACATAATTTATTCCAGTTACTTGACTCAACGTTTTCAGTGTGATTTTATAATCCCCAACTATAGTTTGTAGCTTTTCTCTAAACAAATCTTTTATCATATATTTTACCTTACCTCTCACACTCAATTGTATTTTTACTAATAAATAGAGTTCCCTGCTTTCCACACTGCTCTATCTATCTAATAATTTTATATATTTCTAAAACTACATCTTTATATGTATAATATTTTAATTTTGGCTAATAATAATAGTATCTCGATTATCCCATTAATAGTATTATCCTAAACCCTAAAATCCGTGGGAGAACATATCCTCACACGGATTTTTCATTGTCTTGTCACTTGTCACTTAAAGAAGATCTTCTCTTACTGGTGTAAAAGTCTCAAACATCACAGTATCCTCAATTGCTACAGCTCCATGCTCTACATTCGGTTCAACATAATATGAATCACCAACCTCTATCACATTCTTCTCACCAGCTATAGTCACTTCTAGGCTTCCAGATAAAATATAATTCACTTGCTCGTGTGGATGAGAATGGCTTGGACCAACTACTCCTTTTTTCATGTTAACCTTAGTAGACATAAGTTTCCCCCCACCAGCAAAAAATATTCTTTCAAACCCTTCGGGTCCACTTACAATTTTAGCATCACTTTTTTTAACTATCATAGTCACAGCCCCTTTTATTTTAATAATTATATTTTAACTCATTTCTCTTCAATTTTCACTTATACATATGAAAGAAAATTCAAATGCATTAGGATTTTAGATGCCTTAATGCAAAAAAACTCCACTTAGATTTAACCAAACAAAGATCAAACTATTTCAGTTTTATCTTTTAGGAAAAGTCCATGGGAGTAAGTTTCATTATATATTTTTTATATTTATTACGGATAGGTTCACATTAATTTTTCTACTTGAGTCTTATTTTTTCACTAGTTTCAATTTGGATAAGGACGCCATCTTGAATGACCAATGTTATTGAGCCATATTTTATGGTCTTTGCTATTTGTAATATTTTTTCTATATCACATTTTGAAACAGTTTCCTTCCTTTTGTAATCTCTGTTTATATCCTCAACCATATCTAACCTCCTCAATTAAAATAATCTGTTCACTATGGGGTCCGTACACAAAACAATGATTTATAAGTTATCAATAATTAATCATACTAATCCTATTTGTTAAATATATTTTACTTTATACACATTAATATGTCAATATACAAGCCATAATTCCAAGTAATTTATTATATTTATAATTTACGAAAATTTATTATCAACCATGTGAAAAAGTTTCAAGGTCACTTCTAGTTCCATACAAAAGACTAGAAAGATCCTTTTTCCCTGGTATCCCACACGCATCTGCACGGCAATGTTTACAATGCCTAAATACTTCTAAATATTTTTCTGCCTCTATTCTTGCATTATCAAGCTGCTCACAGGTTGGTGCTGTTACATAACTAAGATCATGTTGAGGTATAAGAGGTATAATATTATATAGCGTAGCTCCTGCCTCCTTAACGATTCTTGCTGTTTCCTCTATATGTTTATCGTTAATTCCAGGTACTAATACTGTATTTACCTTTACTAATACTCCTAGATCGCTTATTTTTTTTATCCCTCTAAGCTGGGCATCAATAAGAATCTTCGCCGCTTCTTCCCCATAATATGCCTTTCCGTCTAATATTATATTTGATATTATTTGACTTTGTATTTTAGGATCCACTGCATTAACGGTAACAGTTATAGTACTCACCCCAGCTTCAAATAACTCCTGGGCATATTTTTCAAGAAGAAGTCCATTTGTACTGAGGCATAATATTAGATCTGGATATGCTTTATTTACAAGCTTAAAAGTTTCTATAGCAAACCCAGTTGCTAAAGTATCTCCAGGCCCTGCTATTCCCACCACAGTTATTTCAGGGCAAAGTTCTAATGCTCTTTTCACTGTTTTAACCGCATCTTTAGGAAGTAAAATTCCATTAGCTACCCCTGGTCTGTCTTCATTACTATTGCACTCTCTTTTACAAAACTTGCACTGTATGTTACATGTAGGACTTACAGGAAGATGAACTCTTCCAAATTTCGTATGAGCTTCTCCACCTAAGCATGGATGTATATTTGATAACTTTGTGAATTTTTCACTTTTATCCCGTTTGATTGTATTTGGCATAATATTTCCTCCTTTCCCTAATTAAATCTTGTTAATACTACTGAATAAATATCTTCTAAAAGTTTAAGTCCCCCATCATATCCTACATACGTCCCATTTATGACTAGTCGCTCAATTATAGGCCAGGAAATTGTAAGATAGTGAGCATTGGTTTCTTTAGCTACTTGCTTTTCCCATGAGCTTCCTAAAATAAGCGGATAACCATAAAAATCTGTATTTTTGATTTCTTCATGAATTAAATAACCATCGGTAGCAAACTCAACTTCTGCCTCTATATCATAGCTCAAAGTTTTAAATTGATTCCTAATCCAATCTCTGTACTCATTAGGCGTGTCATCTGTTATATACTGCTTCGATGGAAAAAGCCCTAAATCATTTACTAAAAAGTTTGTAACCGCAAGTGTATATTGTGCATCTGATACGACTACAAATCTCTTTGACATTACACGTGTTTCTAGAAAAACATCTGCAAAACGTTCAATATAGTAGTAATATTCTTCTTCATGTTTGTCTATAATTTTTTGTACTTTTCCCTTGTCTATCTCTGCGAATTCAGCTACTGATCTTAAAAATTTGCTTGTTTCGAATGCACCTATTGGAATAGTAGGATAATGCAAATATGGTGTTCCAAATTTTTCTTCTAGAAGCTTCACATTTTCAAGTCCTACCCAAGGTGATACTAATAGATTAAACTCTGCTTTTGGGATTTTATCTATATTCTTTAGTCCTCTACCTTGACCAAATATTGTATTAGGAATTAGTCCAAGCTCTTCAACAAGTTTTTCAAGTGCTCTTAGATTTCCAAGCCAAAAGGGATCATGCATAGGTGGACCTGACCATATATTTACAAGTCCCGTTATTTTTTCCTCCGAAGGTTTTAAATATTGATCAATGATTGCTTTAACTACCCAGTCATGACCAGTGTAGTTGTTACCCTTAAACCCTGGTGTTGATGCATATATTACTGGCTTATCTGCATCTTTAAAAGAACGTACCACTTCAAAAGCATCATCACCTATAATTTCAGACGTACAGCTAGTTAATACTACATATAGATCCGCATCAATTACCTTAAGTGAATTTTCAATAGTTTCTTTTAGTCTTTTTTCTCCTCCAAATACCACCTCTTTTTCACTAATATTTGTGCATGGAAATATATGTGGTGAAAAATATCCTGAACTTCCTACGCTACCATTTAATTTTTGTGCACAACCAGGTCCAGAGTGTAGAATTGGTATAGCTCTAGTAATTGACTGAACTGTCTGCATTGCTGTCATAGCACACTTATATCTTGGTTGATCTAATATTTTAGCCATTATTTATGCTCCTCTCTTAAGAACTTACCATTCTCTTGTTTGTACCACCAATCTGTATATGGAAGTTTGGATCTTGCTGCAAGATTTTTCTCAAAGCTTCTGTTTTTTAGTGTATCTAGAAGGGTGCGAGCAAAACTTAGAGTACCTTTATAACCAAAAATCATATATTCATCTGCAACAAATAGCGCTGGTATTCCCTGCTTTATTGCCCACACTGTAGTTCCTGGATGTCTTGAAAAATATATATCAGGTTTATATTTATTAAGTATATTAAGTATTTCAAAATTTTGTTGATCCGCTATGCTTAATTTAAAGTTATTTGGTGAATTTTCTAATAAATAATCTAGTGCTGGTGGAACTTTTCCATTATCATATTTTTTATCGTAATGCCATGCCGCTGCCCACACAACTTCAACTCCAAGCTCCTGAAGAACTCTTGATACCTCAAAGGTATATCCTGGTCCCATACCAAGTACTGCTCTAAGACCTTTTAGTTCTTTTTTTATAGCGTCAATTTGAGGTATATATATTTCCCTTTCTCTTGCTATATAATCTTCAACTTCTGTCCCTTTATTTATTACATTTCCAATCTCCCTAAGCCAAGTTTCAAAACCGGTTATTCCTAGTGGATTTATTGTTCTTACGTAAGGTACTCCAAATTTTTCTTCTAAACCATTACCTAGATATGTTCCAAGTGTTCCACATATGCATACAGTAGCCAGTGATTCTGAAAGTCTTGAAAGCTCTTCTACAGTTGAGTTTTGATATAAAAAGAAAGGCTCAACATCAAAATTTTTAAATATATCAATTATTTCTTCTCTCGCACTCTCAAAGAAGTTTTTAAAATTTATAACATTTCTTTTAGTTTTAGCTGGTTTTACAATAGTTGAAAGAACAGCATGATCACATTCATCAAATCCAGAAGCCCATATTCTAGACCTAAATCCTTCACAATGTACTGCTGCTATTGGTATTGGGAGCTCCTTCTTTAATTCCTCCACAACACTGTCCACATCTTCACCTATAATACCAGTAACGCAAGATGTTCCTATAAATACTGCCTTAGGTTTATATCTTTTATATGTTTCGATTACTATATCTCTAAGACTTTTTGTAGCTCCAAAAACTGTATCCTTCTCATTCATATCTGTCCCTATAAAAACAGTGCTATTAGTTACTCCTCTTTTTGCAGAAAGTTGTGCATTTGCTACATTTACGTCTGGTGCTATGGCTGAACATCCTGATGGAGCATGATTTATTATTGCTATGTCTCTTATCCCTGAAAGCTGCCCTAATGCACATCCTGCATTACAACTACTTGACTGACTGAAACATCTATCTCTATTTTTTAATCCCCCACACTGGGATTTATTTACTAAATCGTGAAGATCACCATTATAGCCAGTAATAGATCCTAGCCTACTTTCCCTTGTTCCAACATCAGGGATATCTATATTTATTGCCATTAAAAATTCCTCCTCTATATTTTAAACATTCTCAGTGATTTCTCTTGGTGATTTTGTATAATCGCTGACCTTTCTTAATTATTATTGTATAAGTCCTCAAGAAATGTTAAACATCCTCTATACCCTGCATATCCCTTATTGATAATAAAGGATCCTGTTATTGGACTACTCACTAGGGTTGTAAATATATCTAGTTCATCACCTATTTCCTTTTCAAAGCTACTTCCCATAAGAAGAGTAGCTTCATCTTCATACTCTCTTACAAGTTCACCTATTTTCCATTTATCTATTTCAAAAATCACTTTAGGTTTCCTACCATATTCCAAATTTTTAACTTCATTTTCTATTTTCTCGTGGTAGACTTTAGGAATATCATCTGTTATAACTGCAAGTAAAGGTACTTGACTATAATCATTAACCAAAAACTTTGTTATTCCTATTACAGTATTTGCGTCACCTACAATGATAAATCTATAATTTGAAACTACACCTATATTTTTTTCAAAATGGCTGTAAACATAATCTTCTTCTTCCTCAATTACCTTTTCAACAAAATCTCTATCTAAATTCAACTTTTGTGATAATTCTCTAATAAAATTAGAAGTTGCTGTTGGACCTATAGGAAGACCTGAATATCTAAATGTATCTACTCCAAACCTATCTTTATAAATTTTAGATAGGTTCTTTAATAACCAAGGTGATAAAATAATGTTAAGAGCGGCTCCTGATGATTTCTTTATAGTTTCAATACCTTGATGTTCTGTAAAAAAAGTGTTCACTTTAAGCCCTAATTTATTTAATATCCTGATTATCTCTTCAAAATTACCTTGCCAGAAAGCATCCTGATGAGGAACTATTCCAAAAAGATTCACTGTTTTTTCTTCCTTTGGGTGCTCAGTAGCTAAATCATTTACTAAAGCTTCTAAGGTAGCTTCATATCCATAGTATGTGTCTCCCTTAAAACCTGAAGAATCAATACTTACTATAGGTACTCCTTTTGTTTTAAATTCATTAACGATGCTATCAACATCATCACCTATGATTCCTGCTGTGCATCCAGTTAAAACAACATATAAATCTCCATCCATAACCTCTAAAGATCCTTCAATTGTTTCTCTAAGTCTCTGTGTTCCTCCGAATACTACTTCTTTTTCAAACATATTTGTACTAGGACACCCAATTCCACCCACATATCCAGTTTTTTGACCTATTGATGCCTGAAGTCCACAACCAGGTCCTGCATGGAAAATAGGAATTACTCTTTCTATACCTGATGCTACCCCTAAAGCTCCTCCTAGTGCACAAGATGTTCTTGGATTCTCAATACATTTACCCATCTTTAGTTACCTACTTCCTTGAAATATTTAAAAGCATTTTCTGAATACCATGACTCTTTATATGGAAGCTTCTTATGTTTTGCAAGCTTTATATTAAAACTTGGATTTTCAACTGCATTCTCTATTTTTCTAGCTAAATATAACAATCCATTGTAACCAAACGTGGGCCTTTTAGATTCCAATATATGAGTTGATGGTATTCCTAATTTTGCTACCCATGTGGACATCCCAATAAATAACTCTGGCTTCAATTTATTTACAAGATTTGATTGTTCAAAAGGTTGCATATTTGCAATATCAATAATAAATTCTCCACCATGAATTTTCTGAAGCTGATCAAAATTTTCAATTAAAGCTTCCTCGTAAGTGGGTGTCTGTATCCCTACAAGCTTCATTCCAAAATCTTCTATTAAAGTAGCTGCTGCAACACCTCTTCCAGTACCTGCACATATAAATACCCTTTTCCCTCCAATACGCTCTCTTATCTTGGCAATTTCAGGTAGTACTCTTCTATGCTCTTTTTCAATGTGTTTTAAAGCCACGTCTTCTTTTCCAACAAGCCTCGCAACGCTTAGAAACCATTCATCCGTACTTCTTATTCCTATGGGCATTCCTGTTTTTGAATATGGGATATCATACTCATTTTTAAGGTATTCCATAAATTGATCTGCAAATACTTGGCATACAGCCACAGAATATTCTGCTGCTGGTATTCTTTTTAGCTTTTCAACATTTGAGTAAAAAGGTATATAGTTAACATGCAAACCCAGCACTGAAACGAGTCCTTCCAGTTCGAGTTGATCCTTATATCCAATAGATGTTGTTGCAAATACATTAATTAATCCCTTTTCCTTTTGCATCCTTTCACCTTTAATTATATAATTTTGAATTGCTCTAAATACCGTATCAAAACCAGTGGCTGGCACCTTTGATTTGAAGCCTTCGCAATGAATTGGAACCACAATTGCATTGACTTCTTTTTGAACTGTGCTTGCTACAGCATCAACATCATCACCAATAATCCCAGAAGCGCAGGACGTGAATACAAATATTATATTGGGTTTATATCTCTTCTCAAGCTCTAGAATTGCTTCTCTTACCTTTTTCTCTCCCCCTAGTACTACATCTTTTTCATCTACATTAGTAACTATATATCTGGCATTTCTTATATTTTTAACTCCTCTATGAAACTGACCAACTTTAAAATTATCGTTCATAAATGAAACACAACCTACACATCCATTTGGTGCATGCACAACAAATGCTGCGTCTTGCATGGAAAGCAGTGCTGAAATACTGTTGGTTTCTTGACATTGGGTTGCCTGTGCAAAAGTTCTATCTGCATTTTTTAAACATCTCTTTTTAAAATTGCTCGAAAGTTCTTTACTAGTTCCTCCACCATCAGTAAGGGCATAAGGTCTATCTTCACGATTTTTTGCTATAATACTGCTCATTTAACCACCTCGTCTTTTTACTCATTAAATTGTATAACTCCACTCTGGGACTATTCTCTTTAAAAACTTTTTTGTCCTTTCTTCTTTAGCATTTGTAAATATATCTTTTGGGGTTCCTTGCTCCACTATAACTCCCCCCTCCATAAATATAACTTTGCTGGCTATATCATAGGCAAAAGACATTTCATGAGTAACAACTATCATTGTTATGCCTTCTTCTGCTACCTTCTTCATTACTCCAAGTACATCTCCAACAAGTTCCGGATCCAGTGCTGAAGTTGGTTCATCAAACAAAATAACTTCTGGATTGAGAGCAAGTGCACGAGCTATACCTACTCGTTGCTGCTGACCTCCTGAAAGGTGGCATGGATAAAAATCATATTTATCCGAAAGACCTACTTTATCAAGTACTTTTTTACTAATTTCTTCTGCTTCTTTTTTGGGAACTTTTCTTCCAGTCACCAGACCTTCCATTACGTTTCCAATAGCTGTTTTGTTATTAAAAAGGTTATAGCTTTGAAAAACCATGGCAGTTTGTCTTCGTACTTTAAGTATATCCTGCTTAGATGAATGTTTTAAATCAACATGCGTCTCTCCTATGGTTAGCTCACCATCATCTGCTTTTTCTAAAAAATTCAAGCATCTTAACAATGTAGTTTTTCCTGAACCACTTGGTCCTATTATTACAACCACATCACCTTTTTCAACCTTTATGTCAACACCTTTTAAAACTTGATTCTTCCCAAAAGCTTTGTGTATTCCCTTTAGTTCTATCAATTAAATCACCTTCCATTAAATGAATAAAATTTTCTTTCTAAAACATAAGATATTTTTTCAATTACTATACATAAAATCCAATATACTATTGCCGCTGCCACATAAGCTTCAAGAAATTTATAGTTTGAATTTGCAGTTATTAATGCTCCATTTAAAAGATCAGTCACAGAAATCATAAACACCAAAGATGAACCTTTTATGAGCCCTATTAAGTTACTGCAGAGCATAGGCATAGCAACTGGAATGGCCTGTGGCAATATAATTTGTCTTAAAGTTTGTACTTTGGTAAGCCCCACAGAGTACCCCGCTTCATATTGTCCTTTTTTTACTGCTGTAAGTGCTCCTCGTATAGCTTCTGAAATATATGCTGTTGCGAAAAAGCTTAGGGCTACTAGTCCTATATAAACAGAATTTATATTTTTTGCACGTATGGATAAATGTAAAGTTTTAGCCACGCTATCAAAACATTGTAGCACCGCAAAATATACAATTAGAAGTTGCAGAACTACTGGAACACCTTTAATAATCACTACAATAACCTGCAATATTTTTGATATGTATTTTATATTATACAATCTTACAAGAGCAATTATTGTTCCTAAAATGGTACCAATAACAAATGGTATTAATGCTAGTTCTAATGTGATTGGTACATACCTTATTGCAGCTTTCAGGGCTATTGTAACCATGAAATTTATATCAAATTGATTCCCCATTTAAGCACCCACCTAATCTATAATTTGCTAAACAAAGTATTTTTCTCAATACAACCACTCACTTTTTCAACAATTGCGCCTAATACGAAAAATATAATTCCAGCTGCCACATATCCTTCAATAGTATGATAAGTTCTTGCACCTAAAACTTGTACTTCCCCCATAACATCAACTATTCCTAATGAAAATGCTATAGCTGAATCCTGGAGAAGCCCCACAATAGTGGTCGATATGCTTGGCAAAGCAGTTTTTAATGCTTGTGGACCTATAATCCTATAAAATGTTTGAATTTTAGTAAGCCCTACAGAATATGAAGCTTCAGACTGACCTATTGAAACACTAGTTATTGCTGATCTAATAATTTCTGACATAAAAGCTGATGTATTTAATCCATAAGTTATTATTACAAATATAAGCTTATCCCATCTATTTATGTCGATCCCAAGGTTCATAAGTATAGCTGGAAATCCATAATAAACTATGAACATCTGAACTATTATTGGAGTGCCTCTTACGAAGGATATGTATATTGCTACAAGTTGATTTAATATTAAAATTTTGTGAATACGAATTAGCGCTAATACAGATCCGAAAATCATTCCAAATACAGTTGCTGTAAAAACAAGTAGCAATGTGATATGAATTCTTGATAACAGTTCCGGTAGATACTCAAATACCAACTTACCATCAAAATACTGAGCCACTATACATTCCTCCCTTTGCTTATTTAATCATTATGTGTATAATCTCCACCTAATGTTTGTATTGAAATTTTCGCTAATGTTCCATCTGCTTTCATATCTTTTAATGCTTTATCTATATCCTCTTGAAGTTTAGTATCTGATTTTCTATATAAATAGTAAGTATTTGAACTTGATATAGGCGTTCCTACTGTTTTAAGTTTATCTCCAAAAGTTTTATTATATTGATCTACCAATCTTTTAATTGATATAAATGCATCTATATTCCCAGCTTCTATGCTTTTTATAGTTGTTGATATATCTGCTGATGAATATACGAGATTAATAGCATTTCCATGAGTTTTGTTATATTGCTCTAGAACATATGCATCATTACTACCTTTGCTTACTTGTACCTTCTTACCCTTTAAATCATCAATTGAATTAATATCTGTTTTGTTCTTTGAAACAGTTATCCTTAAAATAAATGTTGTATAGCTCTCTTTAGAGAAAAGAAATTTTTGTTCTCTCTCTGGATTCTTTTCAAACTGATGTGCACCAATATCAACCTTTTCAGATTGTAGACTTAGTAATACATTTGTAAAATCCATTGATTGAAATTGAAATTTGTATTGCGGTAATCTTCTGTTTACTTCTTTTAAAACATTTTCTTCATAACCCACTGGTTTCCCCTTAGCATCTAAATAGCAATACGGCTTAAATGCATTTCCTGTTCCAATCACTATAGTTTTTGGCTTATCTTTGGTTGGTTCTGAACTGCTGGTGGTTGTTCCACAAGCTGTCAAGGAAATTGCCGCCACTAGTCCTAGTGTAAATAGTTTGATAAGTTTGATTTTTTTCATAAATAATTACCCCCGTATTCTTTATTTCTTTTATATTTCAATCCTAGTTATTATTCTTATTTAAAAATTCTATAGCAGATTCTGCTAATAATGCAGTTCCAATTGGTAGTGATGCTTCATCAATATCAAATTTAGAACTATGCAGTGAAAAATTCTTTTTATCTCTGAAACCAACTCCTAAAGACACAAATGCTGAGGGTACAATTCTTGTATAACATGCAAAATCCTCTCCTAATAATGTTTTTGGCACCAATCTAACATTTTCTTCACCAACAATTTTTATGGCTGATTTTTTCACAATTTCTGTCATATTGTTATCATTAGTTAGTGGAGTCCCACCTAACAGTAATTTGAAATTATAAGTTGCTCCATATGCATGAGTAATAGATTGAATTATATTCTCCATTATTTCACCAATATTTTCATTTATTTCTTTATTGAATAATCTAAGCGTTCCTGTTAATGTAACTTTATTAGCTATGATATTTGCTTGATTACCCCCATTTATTGTTCCTATAGTCAATACAAATGGCTCTAATGGATCTATCCTTGAAGATTTAATTGTTTGTAATGACAATATTAATTCCGCGGCTACCAAAATTGCATCTGTAGCTTTGTGTGGTAAAGCTCCGTGTCCTGTTTTTCCAATAATATCTATTTGGAATCCTCCACCAGAAGCATAAAATTCTCCTGACCTATATCCAATACTTCCCGATAAAAGATTGGGATCAACATGTAATCCAAATACAGCATCCACCCTGGGATTATCCAAAACGCCCTCATTTATCATTTCTTCTGCTCCTCCTAATGCACTTTCCTCACTAGGTTGAAAAATAAATTTAACGTTACCGTTTATAGAATCTTTGCTTTTAGATAATACTGCAGCTACACCTAAAAGTATTGCCGTATGTGCATCATGCCCACATGCATGCATTATATTTTTGTTAAGGGACCTAAATTCGAAATCATTTTCTTCCTCTATTGGAAGTGCATCCATATCAGCTCTTAACGCAACTGTTTTACCGTTATTTTTTCCTTTCAATAATCCTACCACTCCAGTCTTGCCAACATTTTCTGTAACATCAAGCCCTAGTTCTTTAAGTTTTTCAGCAACAAGTTTTGATGTTTCAAATTCACGTATAGCAAGTTCTGGATTTTTGTGTATTTTTCTCCTAATCCCTATAATTTCATTTTCTACTTCGTAAGCCAATTCTTTTATTGACATATCCGATAACCTTCTTTTTCTAATATTCATAAATCCTATTTTGTATAATCTGCTCCCAAATATTTCACAGAAATTTTTGCTAATGTTCCATCCTTTTTCATATCTTTTAATGCACTATCTACTTCACTCTGCAACTTTGTTTCATTTTTTCTATATACTTGATAAACATCGGTATTATATATAGGTGTGCCTTCTAACTTTAAAACATTTCCAAAAGCTTTATTATACATATCTACCTGCTGTGCCCAAGAAAAAAAAGCATCGATTTTGCCGTCTTCCATTGATTTAATTAAAGTAGCGGTATCCGGAGATCCGTAAATAAGATTAATCTTTGTTCCATGCTCTTTATTATAATTCTCCAAATAATTAGCAGAATTAGATCCTGTACTAACTTGAACATTCTTATTATTTAAATCTTTAATTGATTTTATATCATTTCTTGATTTTAGAACTGTTAGCTTTACAATATCATTTGCATAGCCTTCTTTACCAAAAAGATAGTTTTTTTCACGCTCTGCATTCTTAGCGTATTGATGTGAACCAATATCAACCTTTCCAGACTGTAGGCTAATTAAAACATTTGAAAAATCCATTGCTTGATATTCAAATTTATACTGTGGAAGTCTTTTATTAACTTCTTGCAAAACACCTACCTCATACCCTGTTGGTTTACCACTAGCATCTAAATAGCAATACGGCTTAAATGCATTTCCTGTTCCTACTATTATTGTTTTTGGTTTTGATGTACTTGTATTATTTTCACTACTTGATTTTGTACCACAGCCAGTAATTGAAATAGCAACTGCTATCCCTAATGCAAATATTCTTATGAGTTTCACCCTTTTCAAATTATTGCCCCCGTATTCTTATTTTTTTCATCAGAACTTTGTGAACTAACCAGATTTATATATTTATCGATTATATAAAAATAGATAAAATCTTCACCAATATAAGACTAAGCGAAGATTTTATCTCTTTTAGTCTTATCTCTCAGGAATACCTGCTGGACTTAGCACCATGTATGCAAATGAAACAAACTGGTTGCTGAAACTTCATTGGGCCATTCCCTCCATTTCTCTAGATAAGAAAATATTAAATTTTAGTATAAAAAAACGACCATGCCCAGCAATGCTTTATTAAAAAACATTGTTAAACATAGTCTCTAGTTTTTCTAGTCAACTATTCTTATATATCCAAGTATTCATACTTGTTTTGTTGTTATTGCTATTATAATAGTCCCATACTATTTTGTCAACTGCATTCTGATTTCTTTATAAATTTGATAAAAATTTCATATTTAAATTAATACTTTATCATTTGCAATACTTCTTTTCTGTTATTTTCTATTACATTGTGTTTATCTTAAAATGATAAGAATATAAAAGTTCCATTATTTTTTAACCTTTATGCTTCCAAAACTTCATTACCAAATTCATCAGCTTTTATAATTGCTTCCTTAATTAATCCTCCATCTACTTTAAATATGAGATCATTCTTTTGCTCAGTTGTAAAGTTTATATTATCTATAATATTAAGTACTTTATTATCTATATCATCTTTTATTCCTAACTGTACTAATGTAATGGGAATCTGTAATATGTTTAATCTTTTAATAAGCTTTTTTACTTCTTCTTCATCTCTGCCCTCTAAAATAAATTGCACAATCAATCCAAAGGCAACCTTTTCTCCATGTAAAGTTTCCCTTGTATCTAATATATGGGTTAAACTATCATGTAACGTATGCGCAATCGCTGCTATATGATTTCCACCATTTATACTACCAACTAAACCTGCTAGTACTATGATAGAATCCACAACATCTCGAAACTTTTCATCAAGTGGTACTTCCTCTGACTTCTCTATTGAATCAGTATAATTTTCCAATATATCAAGTGCTAGTTTTGATGTTTGAAGTCCAATTCTAAGTGTTATATCTTTTTTAACCGTTTTATGTGGAAATGCCTCATACCACTTAACTATAGTGTCACCTATCCCTGCATATAGATATCTTCTTGGTGAATCATAAATTATTTTAATATCTGCTAATATAAGTTTAGGTGAATTTTCTAGTAGTAAAAAGTCTTTATGTCTTCCTTCATCATCATATATAACTGACAGTGCTGACCAAGCAGCACAAGTTGCAACTATTGTAGGTATAGTTATAACAGGCAATTTTAATTTTTCACCCACTGCCTTTACTAAATCAAGCACGCGACCTCCACCTATTCCTATTATTACATTTACTCCTAACTCCTTAGCTATTAAAGCGTAGTTATCTATGTTTTTATAAGTACAATATCCTCGAAATTTCTCTATACTATATCTTATTTTCTCCAAATCCAAACTATTCAAAAATTTTTCTCCTGTAACTGATAATGCTGTTTCACCTCCAATTACTAGAGCGTAATCTCCAATTTCTTTTATGTATTCACCAGCATTTTCTAAAATATTTTCTTCACTTATGTACTTATCTGGAGTTTTAATACTTATCATTTTATCCACCCTTTCCATATTGTTATTTAAGGCATCTGAAAAGAAATAACAAGTCAAAGATTCTGATTCAATTTAATAACACATCTTTTAGCACTTCCACTAATCGTATGTTTTCTTCTGCTCTTCCGATTGTAATTCTAAGCCAGGTTGGCATATTAAATTCCACTCCAGCCCTAACAGATATACCTCTTTTTAAAATTTCATTTGCTACTTGGATGCTATCTTCATTAATGTTAACCATTATGAAATTCGTATATGTTGGTATATATTCAAAATTCATCTCTTTAAAAGCATTATAATAATACTCTTTACCCCTATTATTGTTTTCAACACATAATTTTCTGAAGTTTTGATCTTCAAGACTTGCTAAGGCCGCAACTTGTGCTAGTCCATTTACGTTCATAGGTAATCTTACTTTATTTAATTCTGTAATTATTTCTTTACTAGTAATCCCATATCCTACTCTTAATGCTGCTAATCCATATACCTTAGAAAAAGTTCTAAGAATTATTATATTAGAATACAACTCTAATAAATCTGAAGTTTCTGGATAATTTCCACTTGTAGCATACTCATAATAAGCTTCATCTAATACCACCAATATATTTTTAGGTATGGATCTTAAGAAATTTGTTAATTGTGTTTTATCAAAAATTGTTCCGGTGGGATTGTTGGGATTACATAACCATATAACCTTTGTCTTGTTATTTATATTGTTTTTTACATACTCTAAATTTATGGAATGATTTTTTAATGGAACTTCTACAACATTTCCTCCCATAGCTAATGTTACAACCTTGTACCATCCAAAGGTGGGTATTGGTATAATAGATTCATCCTGCTCACTAATGTATGCTTGTGCAATTAAACTAATAAGTTCAAATGATCCATTACTAAATATGAGCTGTTCACTATTTAATTTATAAGTGTCTGCTAGTTTTTTTCTTAGCTCAGTGCACATTCCATCTGGATAAAGATATAAATTTCTAATTGTCTTTTGAATTGCTATTTCTACCAGTGGTGATGATCCCATAGTATTCTCATTTGCAGCAAGCCTCAAAATATTACTAATTCCTAACTCTTCCTGTATTGCTTCAAGAGTTTTTGCCGGAGCATATGATTTAATATTCTTTAATGCTTTTCTACAGCTAACTTCAGGCATTTTAATCATTCCTTTCAAAGATTCAATTTGCTCTAGATATGGTACTCTAGCTTATCTGACTGACATGGTATTTTGCTACTTTCTGTTTTCTTCATTACTCTATCAAGTATAAGTTTTTCAAAATAGATGAAATCGTTGTTTCTTTGTCTTGGGCGAGCTAATGTAATTTTCGTGTTCATAGCAATTTTTCCTTCATCAATTAGGATAACCCTATCGGCTAATGCAACCGCTTCACTAACATCATGTGTTACTAAGATAGCTGTAAATCCTTGTTCAAACCATAATTTTTCAATAAGTTGTTGCATTTCTATCCTCGTTAATGCATCAAGTGCTCCAAGTGGCTCATCTAGTAATAATAATTTAGGTTTTGCTGATATTGCCCGTGCTAAAGCCACTCTTTGCTTTTGTCCTCCAGACAAAACATAAGGCCATTCATTGCCTCTATCACCAAGCCCTACACTTTCCAATGCTTGCTTTGCAACTTCCTTATGCTTATTTCCAACCCCTACCTCCACATTTTTCAGCACTGGTTTCCACGGCAATAATCGTGCTTCTTGAAATAAGACCCTTGTATCTTTATTAATACCGCTTACCTCTTCCTCATTAACATATATTGTCCCACTAGAAGGTTTTTCAAGACCTGCTATTAATCTAAGCAAAGTACTTTTTCCGCATCCACTTCTACCAACTACTGCAACAAATTCTCCCTGTTCTATATTTAACTCTATATCATTTAATATCTCACTGGGCCCATACTTTTTAAAGAGTTTATCAATTCTTATATAAGTTTTTTCTTTAACAATTTGCATAATGAACCTCCTTACATTTAGTCTTTTATATAGTTTGGATTCCATTTCAGTAGTGATTTTTCCAGTATTCTGGCAATAGTATCAGAAAGCTTACCTAACAATGCATAAATAATAACTCCAAGCACAATAACGTCCATCTGCATAAAATCTCTTGCATTATTAATCATATAACCGATTCCGGAGTCAGCAGCTATAGTTTCTGCTACTATTAATGTAAGCCACATAATTCCTAAAGAATATCTAATTCCAACCAAGATGGAAGGCAGTGCCCCCGGTAAAACAACATTAAAAAATAAAGAACTCCGCTTTAATTCATACACCTTCGCCATCTCTAAAATACCTTTATCTATGGAACGTATACCGTGGTATGTATTTAAATATATTGGAAAAAACACACCTAGAGAAATCAATATTATTTTTGGCTCCTCCCCTATACCAAACCATAATATTACTAATGATAATATTGCAAATAGAGGAACATTTCGTACCATTTGTATTGTGGAATCTAATAATAGCTCTGCATTATGGGATAATCCATTAATTAATCCCAATACAAATCCAATACCTCCGCCGATAAGAAACCCTAATATTGCACGTCTTGCACTTGTTCCGATATATTTCACTAAATCACCACTGGAAATCAAAGTTATTGTTACTTTTACAACTTGTGAAGGTCTCGGTAGTATCTTCCCTGACACTAGCCCAGTACTTGTTAATATCTGCCATAAGACGATCAAAACAATTGGTAATATAAAAGGGAATAGCTTATCTTTAAGAGAATTAATACTCCTAATGTTCATTTAATCACCTCAATTAATAAATTTTTTATATTATTTATTTAATTCCTTTGTAAATGAATCACTCCAAATTGTCTTAACATCAAGTTTTTCTTTAAATAAACCAAGTTTTTCAAATGAATCTGCGATATCCTGTTGTGATGCTATTGCTTTTGTTGAATTTGCTACTATTTTCGATGGTCTTTCTTTTTCGCCTTTTTCGAAGGTATCTAAAGCCTGAGCTTTATCTTGATGTGTATTTGCAGCTGTAATCTGTGCCCATTTATCTGGATTTTTTCTGGTCCACTCATAAAACTTATTTAATCTTTTCAGATAATCAGTAATTGCAGCATGTTTAGCTGGATCTTTTATTGCATCATTTGTTGCCTCTAATGGAAAGTTACCTGATAAGATTTTTTCACCACTTTCAAGTGTTGTAGATCCATTTTGATGTGCTGTTATTATTCCATTTCCGTAACTGGCCAAAGCATCTATCTTTCCTCCAATTAAAGCTGTCAAGCCATCCGATGTAGTCATTTGCACTGAATTTATATCTTTCCAGCTTAAGCCTCCTTTTTCTAGTATTTTTGATAAAAAATACTGTGCTGTTGTCCCACTTATATAAGCAACTTTTTTACCTTTTAAATCTGCCACAGTCTTAATACTAGAACCTTTAGGAATAACCAATTCTTGTAGAAGAGTATTAGCCTGCTGTACAGCAATTATTTTATAATTACTATTATCTCCAAAAAGTGGTGGTATCTCACTTGTAAGCCCTAAATCAACATGGTTACCAGCCATAGCTTCTAAAACCAAATTTCCACCTTGAAATACACTATATTCTACTTTGTATGGCGTGTTATCAATTCCTGCCGCTTTAAAACCAAGATCTAAGTTGGCCCAACCAGTTTCAGATACCCTTAATGTTACTTTACTTAGATCTACTGATGATTTTTTGTTATCCGTTTTAACATTTGAATTACTACTACAGCCTGCTAACAATCCTGATAACAATATTACTGCCAATAAAGTTTTAATTTTTTTCATCATCTTTTACCCCTTTACTTATTAATTTATGAAGACTTGATATTTTATAACTCCATTTCACGCCTTAATTTAAAAAAACAAATCTTCATTTATATAAAACTAAATGAAGATTTGTCATCTCTTTTAGTCTTATCGCTCAGAAAAACCTGCTGGATTTAGCACCATGTTTGCACATGAAACAAACTGGTTGCTGAAACTTCATAGGGCCATTCCCTCCATTTCTCTAGATAAGAAAATATTAAATTTTACTATAAAAAATGACTATGCCTAACATTGTTTGATTTAAAAATCATAATAATAGTCAGTTTTATATATCCGCAAGACCAAATTCCATTAATATTTCTTCTAATCTTTCTTGTGCCATAGGTTTTGGAATTACAAACATCTTGTTATCATCAATTGCTTTAGCAAGATTTCTGTATTCCTGTGCCTGAGCTTGCTCTGGATCAAATTGTATTACTGTTTGTTTGTGTATTTCAGCTCTTTGAACCATATTATCACGTGGTACAAAATATATTAGCTGACTACCAAGTTCTGTAGCAAAGGCTTTTAAAAGATCTATTTCCTTATCAACATTTCTTGAGTTACAAATGATGCCTCCTAATCTAATTCCACTACTATTGGCATATTTAAGTACACCTTTTGCTATATTGTTTGCTGCATATAATGCCATCATTTCACCACTGGCAACTATATATATTTCTTGTGCTTTTCCTTCACGCATTGGCATAGCAAACCCTCCGCACACAACATCCCCAAGCACATCATAAAATACATAATCTAAATCATCTGTGTATGCACCTAATTGTTCAAGCATATTGATAGAAGTTATTATCCCTCTTCCTGCGCAACCAACTCCAGGTTCAGGTCCACCTGATTCAACACATCTTATATTCCCAAAGCCAGGTTTTAATATCGAATTTAGGTCAACTTCCTCGCCCTCTTCCCTTAGTGTATCCAGTACACTTCTCTGAGAAAGTCCTCCTAATAGAAGTCTCGTGGAATCAGCCTTTGGATCACATCCAACCACCATAATTTGTTTTCCCATTTGCGCAAGGCCTGCTGTAAGATTTTGTGTTGTAGTTGATTTGCCAATTCCACCTTTTCCATAAATAGCTATTTGTCTCATTTTATATTCCTCCTAAATTATGTTATATAATGATAGTCCTCGGATAAAAATATTAGTCTAAAGACTTGTTAAATGCTTGTTTTAAATCTTCAATTAAATCTTCAACAGTTTCAATCCCAATTGACAATCTTATAGCTTCCTTAAAGACGCCAGCTTTAATCTTATTTTCTTCACTTAATGATGAATGAGTTGTTTCATATGGCTGCACCGCAAGAGATTTAGAATCTCCCACATTTACAAGGAAACTAAAAACTTTTAGGCTACTTAAAAATTTATTTATAGATTCCTGTTCCCCCTTAAATCCAAATGAAAGTACTGAACCTGCTCCCCTAGATAAATATTTTTTTGATAATTCCCTGTCTCGCTCTGAAATAGTAGGATAACTAACCCACGAAACCAGTGGATGTTCTACAAGAAATTTTACTATAGCTTCTGTATTTCTAACTTCCCTCTCAACTCTTACTGACAAAGTTTCTATTCCTTGAATTATCAAAAATGCATCAAAAGGGCTTAATACCGCCCCAAAATCTGATAAATAGTGAAGTCTTATCTTTGTAGTAAAAGCGCTACTAGGAAATTCATCAATTATTTTTCTGCCCTGGAGTTTATGATCTGGTGATGTAAAATTTTGAAATTTCCCATTATTCCAGTTGAAATTTCCATTTTCAATAACTAGTCCCGCAAGTGTTGATCCATGTCCACCTAAAACTTTAGTTGAAGAATGCACAACTATATCTGCTCCAAATTCAAATGGCTTTAAAAGATATGGACTGGCAAATGTATTATCTACAATAAGTGGAATTCCCCTTTCATGGGCAACCTCTGCTACCTTCTCTATATCAATTATATTAATTAATGGATTGCCTATAGCCTCAATAAATATTGTTTTGGTATTTTCCGTTATAGCGTTTCTAAACTCTTCAATATCATAAGGGTCTTCTACCCAATTTACTTTAATACCTAGTCCAGGCAGTGTATGCTCTAAAAGATTATATGACCCTGCATAAAGAGAATGTACTGCTACTATTTCTCCACCTCCTTCAGCTACATTTAATAACGAATAAGCTACGGCCGCCATGCCTGATGCCACAGCTATTGCTGCCGTACCACCTTCTAGTGCTGTTATTCTTTTTTCAAGTATATCTATCGTTGGATTTCCACTTCTAGTATACAAAAAACCTGCCTCTTCTTTAGATTTTATTCTATTAAGTCTATCTGTATCTCCAATATTAAAAGATGCCGTCTGATAAATTGGCACCGTAGATGCATAATTATGTTTTTTAGGATCATACCCTCCCCTAACTTGAAGTGTTTCAAACCCATATATTTGTTCTTGTGACATAAACACAACACTCCCTAACCCTATATTTTATTCTCCCTTTTTGATGATGCCTTACTATCTGTTTTAGTGTAATAACCAATTAATTTTTCTAAAGCTACATCAATAGATTCATGAATATCAAAAGCATCTATTCCATACTCCTTAAGTGCATTTTGTGCACCAGGTCCTATTTTCCCCACTAAGACAGCTCTACAGTCGTTGATTTTTTCTGTAAGAGGTAAGAATTTATTTTTATGATATTCACTACACTCACAATCTAATCTATTTTTTCTTGCTTCAACAAAATCATAGTCCTCTCCATCTACTTCATATATAAGAAATTGCAGTGCAGTAGCAAAATGTTGATCTACGAATACACCATCACCACTTCCTACCGCTATTCTATAACTCATAATTTATCACTCCTTTTTTTAGTTATGTTTCGAAAGTAATTTACTATAAATATCTTCTGTGAAATTTAGTCCCCCACGATATCCCACATAAGTGTGATTTAAAATAAGCCTATCCGATATAGGTAGTCCTACACTTAAGTGAAGTCCATTCATGTCACTTGCTATATCCATATCCCATGAACTTCCTAGTATTAGTGGCATACCATTTATATTATGCTGAGCTATTTCCTCATTAATCTCCCATCCATCTTGGGAAAATGTAACATCTGAAGATATCCCTAATGGAAAATCCTTAAAGTACTCACTTATAGTTTTTTTGAATTTTTCCGGTACATCTTCTGTAATAAACTGGTGAACTGGTAAAAGACCCAAATCATTTACTAGGAATTTACTAATTCCTAGCGTATAGGAAGCATCACTTATAATAAAAAACTTCTTTGGTAAATCAAACCTTGATTGAACGAGAAAATCTGCTGAACGAGCAAGATAATAAAAATATTCATCTTCCTTTTCCTTAATTACTCTATTTATGATATCAGTGTTTATGCCAGCAAATTTCCCCGTAGCTCGTAGAAATTTACTTGTTTCTACTCCCCCAATAGGTAGTACTGGATAATGAAGATATGGTGTGTTATATTTTTCTTTCAAGAGTTCAGCGGCATTAACTCCTATCCAGGGTGATATTACAAGATTGAACTCAGCAGAAGGTATATCATTTATTGCATTTATTCCTCCACTATTATGTCCAAATAGTATATTTGCTTTAAGCCCAATACTCCCAAGTAATTCTTTTATTTCGTTTAAATCGCCCTCCCAAAATGGATCATGATTAGGAACTGATGCAAACACATTCACTAGTCCAGCTTTTTTTTCATAACCAGGTTTTAAATACTGTTTTATTATTGCCTCTAAAACCAATTCATGTCCCTTATATGCATCGCCTTTAAACCCACCTGTTTCTGCATATACTATTGGAACTCCTTTTTCTTGAAACTCTTTTACCACACTCCCAACGTCATCACCAACAATATCTGAAATACATCCTGTTAATACTACAAAAAAATCTCCATCCATAACCTTTAAGGTTCCTTCTATAAGGCTTCGTAGCCTTTTTTCTCCACCAAAAACCACATCCTTTTCCACTAAATTACTACAGGGAATAGCATCACCTCCAGCATATCCTGAACCCTGTTGTCCTCCACATGAAGACATAGCTGTGGTTAACTTTGCACTACAACCAGGTCCTGCGTGAACAATAGGAATTGCACGTTCAATTGCTATAACTGTTTGTTGTGCACCTAATGCACAAAAATGTCTAGGCTCTTGTATTAATTCACTCATTATTTCTGTCCCCCTAGAAATGCAAAAGTATCTTGATCTAGCCACCACTCGGTATATGGTAACTTAGTATATTTAGCTATATTTTTTACGAATAATGGATTACTGATTGTATCCAATATCAATTCGCCATAGTTTATTAGACCTTGATAACCTAATCCAAAATGCTCATCTCCCATTTCAAAAGATGGAATTCCAAGTTTTGTAGCCCATATGGTTCCTGCGTGCCTTGTTATATAAATATCTGGTCTTAATTTATAAAGCTTACTTACTATTTCATAAGATTGTTTATTACACACAGAAAATTTAAAGTTACCATAATGTTCCACATCATGTTTTAAACTATCTGTTCTATCATCATTACAATCAAATCTTGCATCATGATGCCAAGTGGTAGCTCCTAAAAGATTCATGCCATATTCTTTAACAATTGAAATTATGCTATGTCCATGAGCCGCACCTGCTCCAATATAAACCATCTTGCCTTCTAATTTTTTTTTCAATTCCTCAAATTTAGAAGCAATTTTATCCTTTTCTGAAACTATAAGTTCCTCAACTTCTTTTTCTTTATGAACTGTCTTTCCAATTTCTCTAAGCCATGCGTCAGTTCCTGCTATTCCATAGGGCGGCGGTGATTTAACCTCTGGTACTCCAAAGTGTTCTTCAAGACCTGCTGCAAAATAAGTCCCTAGGGTGGCGCAAATTTGAACAGTTGCTGCTGCTTCCGATATACGTTCTAAGTCACTTATTTTTGTATATGGTACAATGTAATTTACTCTAAGTCCAATTCTTCCAAAAAGTTCAGTGAAAATATCCTGTCCTTGAAAATTAATTATATTAATTAAATCCTGTTGTTTCTTTTTAGCAGGCTTTACAATTTTCCTTAATATACCATGATATGCTGCATCAAAACCTGTAGCCCAAATTTTAGATCGAAACCCTTCGCAAAATACAGCAACCACAGGAATACCCACTTCTTTTTCCATGTCGTTACAAATACCTTCCACATCATCTCCAATAATTGCTGATGCACAAGTAGTTGTAACAAATATAGCTTTAGGATTAAACCGTCTCTTTGCCTCCCTTATGCCACTTTGTAATTTTTCCGTGCCGCCATAAATCATATCTTTTTCAGTTAGATTTGTATTAATATAACTTAAATTGTGCACAGGTAGTTTTCTTTTTCTTCTTCCTGATCTTCCAACCATATTCCTTCCTGGTATATCTCCACTACAACCAGCTGGTCCATGCTCAACTACTGCAGCATCTTGAATAAATACAAGTTGATTTTTAACTTGGTTGGCACTACAAGAAGTACATTGAGAAAAGGTTCTATCTAAATCTTTAAGTTTACCGTCATGGGATTTTTTGCATAAATCTGCTGCATCTCCTGAATAACCTGACACAGCACCCAATCTTTTCTCCCTAAGCATAACTACAGGATTTTTTAAATTGATAGCCATATTGCTGCCTCCATTTTAAATATATTTATATTTAAATAACCTTTAACTAAAATTAACAATCTTCATCTAGATAAGACTAAATGAAGATTGTTAATTCTTTAGTCTTATCTTTCAGGTATTCCTGTTGGATTTAGCACCATGCATGCAAATGAAACATACGGGTTGCTGAAACTTCATTGGGCCATTCCCTCCATTTCTCTAGATAAGAAATATTAAATTTTAATGAAAAAAAGACCATATTTACCCTATTATAATAGTGGTAAACATAGTCTCTAGTTTTTCTAGTCAACTCTGCGCAAATATCCAAGTATTCTTATTTGTTTTATTTATTGTAATTGTAAAATTTGTTTTTGTCAATTATTTTTTGCAGATATTCATATTTTAATATAAAATGCATGTTTATATTATCAATTTATTATTGTAGTGACAATAAATCGAGACTTTTATTATATCAATTTTAAAATTTTATATGGATTTTAATCTATTATAATGATATAAATAGTTACTTCATCCTAAATTTTTTTAGATACTCTGCCGCAGATCTGTTCATTTCCAATGCAAAATCCGACATATATTTACGTTTACAAAGTTCCATAATATTTTCACTAATATTTTTATTAGGAAAACCTGCTTTTTTATTTCTTTCCCAATGCATTTGTATATGTTCTTCTCTTGATAGACTATGATATTTATTTTCAAATACCATATATTGTTCTTGAAAACGAGCTGGTTTTTTCCTATTCTTTTGAGCTTCAGTAGGGTAACCATAAACTACCATAGTAGCCGGTATAACATACTCAGGAAGATCCAATAATTCTGTAAGCTCTTCACATTTTTCAATAATATCACCAATATAGCATGAACCAATTCCTAAAGACTCTGCAGCTACCACAGTATTCTGGGCAGCTATAACTGCATCAGAATATGCCAGTAGAATATCGCCCTGTCCTGGCTTTCTTGGCTTACATTCTTCAAATCCAAAAGAATCATACCATCTTTGATAATCAGCAAAAAATATAAGAACTAAAGGTGCTTTCGCAATAAACGATTGATCATCACATATAAATGATAGCTTGTTTTTTAATATTTCCTCAGTAACATTAATTATGCTATAAAGCATCATACCACCTGCAGTGGGAGCTTCAAATGCAGCGTTCAATATTTCTTTTTTTATGTTATCCTCGATTAACTTATCTTCAAATATTCTTATAGATTTTCTATTCTTTATTTGTTCTAAAACCTCATTCATAGTATTTCTCTCCTTTCCATTGAAACTCTATTTTTTAATAATATTTATATTTCTTACTAGAAAATTTAAAAGTAATGAGATGACTTACTCAGAAATGAAATTATACGAAATATTATAACAAAATTTAAAAAGTTTATCAATAAAGGGCATATCTCATAAAATAATTTTCCAATCATTTTGAGATAGCCCCTACATAATATATACTATAAATTAAAATACTTGCTAGTTATCTTTATCATCTAAACAATGCAACAAAAACCAATGTTATTGTACTTATTAATTTTATCAACACATGAAGTGAAGGTCCTGCTGTATCCTTAAAAGGATCTCCCACAGTATCACCTACTACGCTAGCCTTGTGTGCCTCTGAATTTTTACCACCATATTGACCAAGTTCTATTAGTTTTTTAGCATTATCCCAAGCTCCACCACTATTATTAAGAAACAGTGCCATTACAACCCCTGCCACAGTTGTTATCATTAAAAACCCTGCTGCCGCTTCTTTTCCAAGAAGTATTCCTACAAGTATCGGCACAGTTATAACTAATATTCCTGGTAAAATCATCTCTTTTAATGCACCTTTAGTTACGATATCAACACATCTTGCATAATTAGGCTTTGCAGTACCTTCCATGATTCCAGGTATTTCTTTAAATTGTGTTCTCACTTCCAAAATTACATATTGAGCAGCTCTCCCTACAGCTCTTATTGCCGTAGAACTAAATACAAATACAAGCATTACACCTATAAATCCAGCAATGAACACTTCTGGCTTACCAACATCAACACTATACCAGGAATTTAATGGTTTTCCAAGAATGGTCTTAACTTGATTTAGATATGCAGAAAACAGAAGGAAGGCCGCAAGTGAAGCTGAACCTACTGCATATCCTTTGGTAAGGGCCTTTGTTGTGTTTCCGCAAGCATCCAATCTGTCCGTTACAACTCTTACCTCATCATCAGCATTAGACATTTCAATAATACCACCTGCATTATCTGTAATTGGTCCAAAAGTATCCATTGCTAGTATATATGCACAAGTTGAAAGCATGCCCATAGTTGCTATGGCCGTACCATATAAGCCTGCATTAGGAATATTATTAAGTGCAGCTCCACCTAGTTTATACGAAATAAAAATAGCTACAGCTATAAATATGACGGGCAAAGCTGTGGATTCCATTCCCATAGCCACTCCAGTTATTATATTTGTTCCTGCTCCTGTTTCGCAAGATTTTGCTATCGCCTTAACAGGTCTAGAATTTAATGATGTATAATAATTGGTAATTACTACAAAAGCAAATCCCAATGCGACTCCAGTAACAACGCAGCCATACAAAAGTCCATAGTTTACCTTGATGCCATTTATCAGCATATCTCCAAACATATATTTGACATTAAAAAACAAAAGTACCAATACTATTACCGTAGTGATTATATATCCCCTATTTAGTGCCAGCATTGGATCTTTATTTTTGTCTTTAACGTTTACAGTATATACCCCTACAATAGATGCAAGTATACCTAAGGCACAACAGACTAGAGGAAATAATATTCCTTTTAGTCCAAATACCGGATAAAGCGCCACGCCAAGTATCATAGCACCTATATTTTCAGCGGCAGTTGATTCAAATAAATCTGCTCCTCTTCCTGCACAATCACCAACATTATCCCCCACTAAATCTGCAATAACAGCTGGATTTCTTGGGTCATCCTCTGGTATTCCGGCCTCAACCTTGCCAACAAGATCAGCTCCAACATCTGCTGCCTTTGTATAAATTCCTCCACCAAGTTGTGCAAATAAAGCTACAAAAGATGCTCCGAATCCAAATCCGATAATCAATGATGGTGCATCTTTTACTAATACATCACTTCCACTTCCTCCGCCAAATACAAGAAATAATGTTGTTATGCCTAGTAGTGAGAGCCCAGTTACTGCTAGTCCTGTTACTGCACCACCTCTAAAAGCTATCTTCAGTGCATTGTTTAATCCTTTTTTTGCACCCTGTGCAGTTCTTATATTACAGTTAACTGCCATATACATACCTATATATCCAGCACCTGCAGAGCAAATTGCTCCAGTTATAAATGCAAACCCTGTATACCACGCTATGCTTATTGCATCAGAAGATCCTTTACTACCTACATTCGCAAAATAATCCGCAACAACAATTATAATCAGTACCACAATTGCCATTACCGCAATGGTCCTATACTGTCTCTTTATGAATGCCATAGCACCTTCTCTAATTGCATTAGATATTTCCTGCATTTCATGGCTTCCTTTATCCTGTTTAAATACATATTTAACAAGATAAAAAATAACCAGTAGTGCAATTGCAATAACACCATAGATAATACCAAAATATACTGTCATAATATCATCCCCTTCATAAAATATATATTTACTTTTTCTAGAGAATATTCATAACTGGTATTAATATAGTTATTTTTATACAAAAAAAGTGTTGTGCTGAATATGATTAAAATCATCTTCAGCACAACACCTTACCTTAATTTTCAATTATAAAGAGGCTTTAAATATGTTTAAAACATCCTCATGATCTATAGGTTTTAAGCTACCAATCTTACCATGTCTTACAGATTTTTTAGCCATTTCCTCTAATTTATCTTCACCAATTCCAACTTCACTTAATTTTGTAGGAATTCCAAGTGACACAAAATATTGTCTAGTTTTAGCAATTGCAGTATTTGCAATAACGTATTTGTCTCCATCTCTAGGAATGTCCCATACATTAACTCCAAATTCAGCAAACTTTTCTACGGTGTTATCATCCAAAATATATTTCATCCAATTTGGAGTTAGAATTGCAAGACCAACCCCATGGGTAATGTCATAATAAGCACTTAGCTCATGTTCCATTGGGTGAACAACCCAGTTTTTATCTTTTCCGAAACTTAGTAGTCCATTTATTGCAAGACTTGAAGCCCACATTAGGTTTGATCTCGCTTCATAATTTTCAGGTTCTTCCATAGCTTTCCTGCCATAATTTATACAAGTTTTGAGAATTGCCTCAGCCATTCTATCTTGCAGAAAAGCCTCTTTTGTACTACTAAAATATGCTTCAAAAGTATGGCTCATTATATCTGCTGTTCCTGCAGCAGTTTGATTCTGTGGTACTGAAAAAGTATATGTGGGATCTAGTACTGAAAACCTAGGTGCCATATCAGGATGCCCAGTTCCTAGTTTTTCGTTTGCATCTACATCTGTAATAACCGCAAAAACATCCATTTCCGAACCCGTGGCAGCTAGTGTTAGTACCGTGGCAATTGGAAGTACTTTAGAGATTTTACTTGGGTTTTTAACTATATCCCAAGCATCTCCTTCATAGTAGAATGCCCCTGCAATGACCTTTGCACAATCGATGGTACTTCCCCCACCAACAGCAAGTACAACATCAATTTTATTTTCTCTACAAATCTCTACGCCTTTTCTTACAGTTGTGATTCTTGGATTTGGCTCTACACCTGAAAGTTCCCAAAATTCAATGGAATTCGTCTTTAATCCTTTAACTATATCATCATAAAGACCATTTCTCTTTATGCTACCTCCTCCATATACAAGAAGTACTTTTGAACCATATTCTTTTATTTGTTCAGGTAACACACTGACTTTACCTTTACCAAAAAATACTTTAGTTGGAATGGAATAATCAAAATTTAACATGCATTCACCTCTTAATTATTATTTTACAACTACAATTTTACTATAGTATACGTAAAAAGCAAATACATGCTTTTTACGTATACTAATTAAAAACATACTATTTAATCATTTTTATACTCCTAAGATAAGCATCACCAACAGCTTTAGGATCCGCTCCATTATCAACCTTTAAGTTCATTTTTCTCATATCTTCATCGGTTATTTTTCCTTGAAGTTTTTCAATTAGTGGTTTTATCTTAGGAAATTTCTCTAAGGTACTTTGTTTTACAATTGGTACTGCATAATATGGTGGGAAAAAATGTTTATCATCTGTTAAAGTTTTAAGATCCATTTTTTGAAGTATCCCATCTGTAGAAAATGCATCAGCAACCTGAGTTTCATTACTAGCTAATGCTGAATATCTTAATCCACTATCGAGTCCCTTAGATGCTTTAAAATTTAGACCATAGATTTTTTGAAGACCCGGATATCCGTCCACCCTATTTAAAAATTCCATGGTACTTCCAATAGTTAGCTGATTACTTACTTTTGCTAGATCAGAAATGGAATTTATATTATATTTACTTGCTTCTCCTTTTTTCATTGCTAATACATAAGTATTATTAAATCCAAGAGGTTTTAACCACTCTATGCCATATTCTTTGTTAAAATATGTTTGTACCTTATCATATACCTTATCTGCATCACCCATTGATTTTTCTTTCATTATATCTACAAGACCCGTTCCTGTATATTCAACATACAAATCAACATCCCCTGCTTTAAGCGCATTAAATACAACACTTGTTCCACCTAGATTTAATGTTTCTTTAACTTTATAATTTGTATTATCTTCTATAAGCGTTCCAAGTATATTACCAAGTATCAGTTGCTCATTAAAGTTTTTTGAGCCTATTACTATGGTATTTCTATTATTATAGTAATTATATCCAATTGATGATGCAATAACTATAACAATCAATGTAATCAATGCAATTCTATATCTCTTAGCTAAAATTAAAACTTTATTTGGTTTTCTCTTTCTTGTACTGCTAGCTTCAGACATTCCTCTAGGAAGTACTACCTCTTCTATTTTCCCTAAAACAAAATCAAGAACTAGTGCAAGTATGCATGCTGGAATTGCACCTGCTAAAATCATATTATTGCTAAGTGTTTGAATACCTGAGAATACCAAATATCCAAGGCCACCTGCTCCAACAAAAGCTGCTATGGTCATAAGTCCAACTGCTGTAACGGCAGAAATTCTTATTCCTGACATAATAACAGGCATAGCAAGTGGGAATCTTACTTTGAGTAAAATTTGACTTTTAGTTAAACCAAGTCCTTCTCCAGCTTCTATTATTGCTTCATCTATATTATTAAGACCAGTAAACGTGTTTTTTATAATTGGTAGTAATGAATATACTACTACCATTACTATGGCCGGTTTACTTCCAATTCCAAATACGGGAATTAAAAATCCTAATAAGGCTATACTTGGGATAGACTGCATTACACTGGCTAATCCAAGTACGAATGTAGATATTTTTTTTCTTCCTACAATGAATATACCTAATGGTACTCCTATTATTATAGAAATTGCCACTGCTAATAGTGTCAATTCAATATGTTGCAAAAGAAGATCACCTATTTGACCTTTTCTATCTATTACAAAGCTTATAAAGCTATTTATACTACCCATTATATATTCACTTCCTTGCTTATAAACTGATTACTTAGTACTGATAGTAAACTACTTTTAGTAATAAGCCCTACTAGTTTAAAGTTTTTATCAACCACAGGGATATAACTAATATTTTCCTTTTCTATCTTAGCTATTACATCTACGATTGAATCATCTTCAGAAGCTGTAATAATATCTTTTTTCATTATTTCTTTCAATTTCATTTTTTTATCATCACTATGTCTAAGTTCCCTTAATGTAATTATTCCATTAAGTTTATTTTCCTTATCTACTATTAATACACTATCCACTAAATTTGTTTTCATAATCTCAGTTGCTTGAAGAATTGTTCTCTCTTCACTTGCTTTTATTGGATTTTTTATCATTATGTCTTTTGCTTTTATAAACTCTGGCTGATTCCATATTCTATCTTCACCTATGAAATTTTTAACAAAGTCATTAGCTGGTGTTTTCAATATGTTTTCAGGAGTGTCAAATTGAACTATCTGGCCCTCTTCAATAAAACAAATCTTATCAGCCAGCTTTAAAGCTTCATCCATATCATGAGTTACAAACACTATTGTCTTTTTCAAATTCTGCTGTATATTAAATACTGCATCTTGAAGTTGATTCCTAGTTATTGGATCCAATGCACTAAAAGGTTCGTCTAATAGTATTATTTCAGGATCCATTGCAAAAGCTCTTGCAATTCCAACCCTTTGCTGTTGACCACCACTTAACTGATTTGGATACTTATCCATATATTCCTCTGGATCCATGTCTACCATCTTCAATAATTCTAAAGTTCTAGCTGATATCTTTTGGGAATCCATTTTTTCAACAGATGGTATTAATTCTATATTTTCTTTAACAGTAAAATGGGGTAAAAGACCTGTTTGTTGTATAACATATCCCATATTTCTTCTAAGTTTTATCTTGTCTTCATTTTCAATATTTTTACCATCAATTAAAATTTCCCCGGAACTTGCTGTAATTAACTTGTTTATAAGTTTTAATGTGGTTGTTTTCCCACATCCACTTGGTCCTATTAATACTACAAGTTCACCTTTTTCTATATTTAAATTAATATTCTTTAGTAATGTCTTGCCACCGGCTACCACTTTACTAACATTTTTAAACTCTATCATAAACTTCACTCCTTCTGATACAAGTAACAACTTTATTATAACACAAAGTTGTTACTTGGTAAAGAATGTACTACTTTATGTTATAATTTACACGATAATTTTAAATTGTATATTGTTGTAAAATATATAGTTTCCATGGTTCTTCTTAGTAATTATTATTTGCAAAAATACCCACATTATTCACGGCAATCTAATATGGTAGAATGCAAAAAAATAAACGCCAGTAAAATTTACTGGCGTAGAACTAACTTTAAATATTGGTTTTCTTTGACATGTAAAAAACAACTAATCAGTATATTGGTCCATTTTACTTGCTATATACTACTCTTCATCGGCTTTTACAGAAAGAAAATCTTTAACTCTATAATAACTCTCCTCGTCACCAATTGAAATATATATATCTCCACTTTGAAAAACTGCATATGGCCCTGGAGAAAGCATTAATTTTCCATTACGCCTTATACCTATAATAGTTGCTTTGGTACTTTGCCAAAAATTTGTTTCAGAAACAGTTTTACCTATAACTTTGCACCCATCCTCTATTTCAAATTCATAAGGCATGAACGGGTTACTCTTGTTAAATCTATTTGTGTAATCCATCAAGTTATTTATTTCTTCATCAAGATTTTTTTCTATATTACTCCTTTGATTCATTAAATTAATTATACTTTTTTTCATTGAATTAATAGATTGTATATCCTTAAATTTATCCACGAACTTCAAGCAATTATCAACAGATTTAATTACAATTCCACTTCCTTTTGTTACTTCTACTATATCCATTTCATTTAGTAACAGCATAGCCTTCCTGATAGTTTCTGGCGATACATTATAGTGACTTGAAAGAACTGAACGTCCATATAATTTCTGGTCAAGGGAAAAGTCACCCTGAATTATCCTATTAGCAATATCAATTGCTATCTTCTGATAAATTGGTTTTTCTCTAGATTCACTAAGCATTTAGACACACAAGAGCTAATTTTAGCTTTTTGTGTTTCCCTCCCTCGCTGATTTATATTTCTTATCAACCTCAGTATAGAATATTATCAATTAAGTGTAAATAACTAGTTTTTGTTATTTGCCATATAATTTAAAGTTTGATGTTATAATATTAAATAACAGTATAAATTTATAAATTTGGAGGTAATGATATTATGGAAAGTATAAAATATATAGCTTATGTAGGAACTTACACTTATGGTGATAGTAAAGGTATTTATAAATTTACTCTTAATGAAACTGAACATAAAATTGAAGATATAAATCTAGCGGCTGCGGCTAGTTTTCCTACTTATTTAGCAATAAGTAAAAATAATAAGCATCTCTATTCTGTTGTAAAAGACGATGATAATGGTGGCCTTGCAGCCTTTGAAATAGATGCTTCTAATCATGAACTTAAACCTTTAAATATTAAACTTACTTATGGAAAGTCACCTTGTCATGTTATTTTAAATGATGAAAATGATTATGTTTTTTCTGCAAATTATCACAAAGCAGAACTTATCTCTTATCCATTATCTCCTGATGGAAATCTTCTAGATGCTTCGGATAAGATAACTCACAAAGGATTTGGCCCTAATAAATTAAGACAGGATGCTGCTCACATCCACTTTGTAGATTTTACACCAGATAAAAAATATTTATACACAATAGATCTAGGCTTAGATAAGTTATCTGTATATAAATTCAAAGATGGAAAAATCAAAGAAGAGATAGATAAAGGTTTGTATCTTAAGCCAGGATCAGGTCCAAGGCATATGGCTTTTCATCCAAATGGTAATTTTTCATATATTATCACTGAACTCAGTTCAGAAATAATAACCTTAGAATATAACAAAGTTACCTGCTCTTTTAAGGAAATACAATACATATCTTCACTTCCCTTAGATTGCTTAGTTCAAAGTGGCGGAGGTGCGGTGCATTTATCTGCTGATGGAAACTTTTTATATGCTTCCAATCGTGGTTATGATAGTATAACGGTTTTTAAAATAGATACTATTTCAGGGAAACTTGAATTTTTGTGCAATACAAAACTTAAAGGAAAGAGTCCCCGTGATTTTTCACTATCACCTTCTGGTAACTCTTTGCTTGTGGTAAACCAAGACAGTAGTAATCTAGAATTATATTCCGTTGATAAAACAACAGGAAAATTAACCGATTTAAACATATCTGAGTACATCCCAAATCCTGTTTGCATTAAATTTTTAGACTAAGGCATGACGAAATCATCCACTATTAATAAAAAATAGACTAGCTTATTAGCTAGTCGTTTTTTTAAAATCATTAATTTTTGATTTTTCCAATGATTGATCAAGAGTGTGCCAAGCAAGTACTGCACATTTAACTCTAGCAGGCATATTGGATATATTTTTAAGTGCCAATGCGTCTTCTAGTATCTCTAGCTCTTTCTCATCAGTTATTTCCCTTTTAATCATACCTAAAAAGGTTTCTAAAATATGTTTTGCTTCCTCTACTGACTTTCCTTTTATTAAATCTATCATTATTGAAGTAGACGCTTGAGATATTGCACATCCAACCCCTGTAAAACCAGCATCTTCTATTATTCCATTCTCTATCTTTAATTCTAATTCTATTTCATCCCCACAACTTGGGTTATGTCCTTGTTCTACCACATCTGCTCCCGTAACATGCCTCTTATTATGTTTTGATGAGTTGTGCTCAGTTATAATTTCTGAATATAAGTTATTTAGATCCATATCCTAACCACTTCCTTGTGTTTTTTAATGCTTCTGCTAATGCATCTATATCTTCTTTAGTATTGTAAATATAAAAACTTGCTCTACATGTTGCATTTATCTTCATATGTCTCATAAGTGGATTAGCACAATGATGTCCTGCTCTTATGGCAATTCCATAAGAATCCAATATAGTTGAAACATCATGTGGATGTACTTCATCAACATTAAAGGATAATACTCCTGCCTTTTTATCTATATCTTTTGTTCCATAAATAGTAACATGAGGTATTTCACTTAACTTTTCTATAGCATAACTTACAAGTTCCTTTTCGTGATCTTCTACATTTTGCATACCTACTTCATTTAAATACTTAATAGCTGCTGTGAGTCCTACTGCTCCGCCAACATTTTGTGTTCCGCCTTCAAATTTAAATGGCACTTCAGCAAAGGTTGCTTCCTGTTCCCATACATATTCAATCATATCTCCTCCGAACATAAATGGAGGCATTTTTTCTAAAAGTTTTTCCTTACCATACACCACACCTATACCCATTGGTGAAAGCATTTTATGACCGGAGAACACAACAAAATCCGCATCAAGATCTTTAACGTTCACTTTCATATGTGGTATACTTTGCGCGCCATCCAAAATTGCTATAGCACCAACACTATGAGCTTTCTCAATTATTTTTTTAACTGGATTTATTGTTCCAAGCACATTTGATACATGTGTAACGGACACAATTTTAGTTTTTTCTGTTATTTTGTTCTCTATCTCATCATCTGATATTATTCCATCCTCATTAAGATACATATATTTAAGCACTGCACCTCTTGCCTTAGCAACTTGTTGCCATGGAACTAGGTTAGAGTGATGCTCTGCGATGGATATAACTATCTCATCACCTTCGCTAATAAAATTCATTCCATATGAATACGCTAGTAAATTAAAACCTTCTGTTGCGTTTTTCACAAATACTATTTCTTTGCTTTTATCTGCACCAATAAAGTCCTTTACAACTTCTCTGGCATTTTCATACATTTCAGTTGCTTTAACACTTAGATAATAAGCCCCTCTATGTGGGTTAGCATTGAATAGATTATAATAATCATTTACTGCTTTAATTACAGACGCTGGCTTCTGCGTTGTTGCTGCACTATCTAAATACGCAAGTCTGTGACCATTAACCTGTTGGTTTATTGCAGGGAAATCTATAACATATTTATTATTCATTTATTAGCTTCCTCCTAATATATTCATAAATTTCTTCTTTTGCAGTTTTTTTAGGTATCATGTCAATAATGGGTCCTATAGAAGCTTCTATTATAAGCTTTTTCGCTTCCTTTTCAGTAAAACCTCGTGTCATAAGATAAAAAAGTTTATTTTCATCTATTTTTCCTGCACTTGCAGCATGTTGTCCCTCAACATCATCTTCAGTACATAAAAGCACTGGTACTGAACGATTTCTTACCTTTGGACTTAACAATACTGTATATTCAACTTCTTTACCTTTAGATTTAGAAGCTCCTTTTTTAAAATCAAGAGTCCCTTTAAATATTTTTTTACTATTATCCATCAAAGCCCCTCTTGCTTCAATTGAACTTTTGGTTTCTTTGCCATAATGATTTATAAGATAATTTATATCTATATTTCTTTCTTTATCACCAATGTAAACATTATGCATGTTTGCTACACTCTTATATCCTTCTAAATCCGTTCTAAAATTAGTTATACTATCCTTTGCTCCCAGTTCGATAAGAACATAATTTATAGTTCCACCTTCTTCAACCTTTGCAATATTCGCATCTAGATGAGTACTTTCACCTGAAAGAGTCTGAATCTTAACAATATTTACAGTAGCACCTTTTTTACAATATATTCTAGTAAACCCATTGTGAAAAAACTGAAGGTTATCCTTAGAGTTGTATCTAACTACTACCGTTATCTCGCTACCTTGTTCAGCAATTATTATATTATCATCAACCACAACATTGTTTTCAGCATCAAAGTCATAATTTATAATTACTGGAACTTCGAACTTTTTGTGAGGTGCAGTTTCTATAAAAAACCCAGAATTATAACTATTTTTAACCTGATCAGTTAATTCTTTTCCTACACCATCATAATCCATAGCATGAAGTAATCTAAGCGAATTAGAATTTTTTTTATCCATGCTAATTACACTTAACCCTTCTTGACTGTTATCTTTAATAATATCAAGTTTATATGGCTTTACCTCTGGAATTGTGCTATCTAAAGATATATTGTTTACTCCAAGCCATCTCCAAGTTCTCACTGGAATGTTATTTATATTTTTTAATGCATTTTCATTCATTTTCTCCACCCCTACCCTATGCTTCCTTCAAGTTCTAACCTAATAAGATTGTTCATTTCCACTGCATACTCTAGTGGAAGTTCCTTGGCAATTGGTTCAGCAAAACCTCTTACGATCATTGCCTTAGCTTCCTCTTCACTTATACCTCTAGTCATAAGATAAAAAATAGACTCATCGCTTATTCTTCCTATCTTAGCTTCATGACCAATATCAACTTCATCATTTTGTATATCAAGTACAGGAATTGTATCTGAACGAGAAATATCATCAAGCATTAAAGATTCACAAGATATAGAAGATTTTGTATGATGTGCATTAGGCATTACCTTAACTGCGCCTCTATATACTGCAGTGCCTCCACTTTTTGATATGGACTTAGTATGTACAGTTGAGGATGTATATGGTGCTGCATGAACTACTTTTGTTCCAGTATCAAGATGTTGTCCTTTCCCAGCAAAAGTTATACCTGTGAATTCTGCTTTTGAACCCTCACCTTTTAATATACTCATAGGATAAAGCATTGATATCTTAGAACCAAAAGATCCTGAAATCCATTCAATGGAACCATTTTTTTCAACTAATGCTCTTTTAGTATTTAAATTAAGCATATTTTTAGACCAGTTTTCTATTGTGGAATATCTTAATGTAGCTCCTTCTTTAACAAAGAGCTCTACACATCCAGCATGTAAATTTGTAACATTATATTTTGGTGCGGAACATCCTTCTATAAAATGAAGTTTAGCTCCTTTTTCTACAATTATAAGTGTATGTTCAAATTGACCTGCCCCAGGTGAATTTAATCTAAAATATGATTGAAGTGGTATTTCCACATCAACACCTTCTGGAACGTAGACGAATGAACCGCCTGACCAAACTGCCCCATGAAGTGCTACAAATTTATGATCCTCAGGAGGTACAAGCTTCATGAAATACTGTTTTACAATATCTTCATACTCATTGATTGCTGTTTCCATATCCGTATAAACAACGCCTTGCTTTACAAGCTCTTCTTTAATACTGTGATATACGACTTCAGAATCATACTGAGCTCCAACTCCAGCTAGTGATTCTCTCTCTGCCTTTGGAATACCGAGTTTTTCAAAAGTATCCTTGATATCATCAGGTACTTGATCCCAATCGCCCTTCATATCAGTTTTGGGTTTAACATAGGTAACTATATTATCCATATCAAGTTCAGCCAGCGATGGTCCCCAAGTTGGTAGCTCTGTTTTATTATATACTTCAAGAGATTTAAGCCTTAAATCCCTCATCCATTCTGGTTCATTTTTTCTTTTTGAAATATCTAATATTATTTCTCTTGTCAAACCTTTTTGTGACTTATAACTGAAATTATCTTTATTTTTAATATCATAAATTCCTCTATCAGAATCTTCTACTACAGTCTTTTTCTTTTCCACAACTAAAGCCCCCTTATGAATTTATCGCTATGTCTTTAAATTCAGCGAATCCATATTTATTTACTTCTTCAACTAAGGAAGCATCTCCAGTTTTTACAATTTTGCCGTCTAATACTATATGAACAAAATCAGGCTTCAAATCCTCTAATATTTTTGTATTATGGGTTATAATAAGCACTGCATTTTCTGGATTTTTAAATTTATTTACACCGCTTGAAACTATTTTAACAGCATCGACATCAAGTCCTGAGTCAGTTTCGTCAAGTATAGCAAGTTTGGGATTTAACATCATCATTTGAATTATTTCATTTTTTTTCTTTTCTCCACCTGAAAAACCTACATTTAAATACCTTGTAGCATAACTTTCATCGAACTGTAAAAGCTCTAGTTTTTCTTTAAGTTCTTTTCTAAACGCCATAAGCTTTAAAGGCTTTCCAGTAGCTGCAGACCTTGCACTTCTTAATAATCCTTCTACAGTTATTCCAGGAACTTCTTCTGGTGACTGAAAAGATAAAAACAATCCTTTTCTAGCTCTCTCATCTGTTTTTAAATCCGTGATTTTTTCACCTTCAAAGTATATATCTCCACCAGTTACCTTATATTTAGGATGGCCCATTACCACATTAACCAAAGTAGATTTTCCGGCACCATTTGGTCCCATAATTACGTGTACCTCACCTTTGTTAACTGTTAAACTAAGCCCTTTTAGTATTTCATTTCCTTCTGCTTCAGCATATATATCCTTTATTTCTAAAAGTTTCTTCATCATCGCACTCTCTCCTAAACCTTTTTTAATCCCGAGCATTTCACTCTGATATATTATATTTTATAGCTCATATTATTATTTGTCAATAATTATTATTTACAGTTTTAAATTTATACAGGTTACATAGGCATTTAAATGTAACTTATATAAAAAAAGGATAAGCATAGCCTCACTGGTTATGCTTATTCTCTATTATTTAAATTCAGGAATAATATTTTTAACTTCTTCACCTTGTAATACTTTTATTACACTTTCAGCACACATCATAGCCATGTTAAAACGTGTTTCTTCAGTTGCTGAACCTAAATGTGGAAGAAGGACTACATTTTCCAGCTCTAAAAGTGGATTATCTTTTTTTATTGGCTCATTTTCAAATACATCTAAACCTGCTGCCCTAATATCTCCATTTTTCAGTGCTCCAATAAGAGCCATTTCATTTACAGTTTGACCCCTGGATGCATTGATAAAAATCCCAGTGTCTTTCATAGTCTCAAATTCATGATGATCCATAAGTCTGTATGTCTCCTTTGTAAGAGGAGTCATTAAAACAACAAAATCAGATTTTTTCAAAATTGTTTCTAGTCCAGCATACTTAATGTCTAGTTTTTCTTCTACTTCTAGTTTTCTATGCCTGTTGTAATACATTACATTCATATCAAACCCAAGCCTCGCTCTCTTGGCCACAGCTTCACCAATCCTACCCATACCTATTATTCCCATAGTTTTATGGTGTACATCTATTCCAAATAATTCTTTTTCGTCGCTTGCTTTCCATTTATTTGCCCTAACATATCTGTCCATTTCAGCTACCCTTCTAGCTGTACTTAAAACTAGAGCAAAAATCAAATCCGCCACAGAGTCATCTAATATATTGGGTGTATTCGTTCCAACAATACCTTTTTCTTTCATAGCACTTATATCAAAGTTATCATATCCCACTGCCATATTACTTACTACTTTTAATTTAGGTGAGTTATTTAATAATTCTTTATCTACCTTTATTCCAGGCGTTATTATTAATCCATCTACATCCTTCACCTTTTCAATCAATACATCCCTAGGAATACTTTTTTCATTGTCCCACACTTCGCAATCACAATATTTACTAATATATTCTATCACCGTGCCACTGACACTTTTTGCGACAAAAACCTTTGATCTTCCCATATTTGTCATCCCCTTTTGTATGATTTTCTCTTATTAAATTATATCATTTTCATGTGCAAAAAAGTATATAAAAAAATATCTTACAAGTCAAAGATTGTACTAAAATACATTTGCATTAATCCATTATTGAAGATACTATATATATGAAAGCAACTATTTTATAATCGTTGAAAGGAGTAATTTAATTTATGCATAATGATGAGGAAACTTTTGAAGTTGTAAAAAACATGAGAAAAGAAAGTTTATTAAAATCACAAAAATCAGATATAATAGGAAAAGAGATTTTTATTCCTACAGGGAATGGGGAAACTCGTGCTTTATTTTATAGATCTAAAAATATAAACACCATAACACCGGTGTTTTTTGACCTTCACGGTGGAGGTTTTATAAGAGGACTACCAGAAAATGATGATTATTTTTGCTCTGCAGTGAGCAAGACCCTAGATATAACTGTTATTTCAATTGATTACAAACTTGCCCCTGAATATAAATGCCCAACAGATAAAAATGGTGTTTATGATGTTATAAGTTACGTAAGTTCTCACAGTGATGATTTTGGGATTGACCATGATAATATGGCAATTGGTGGTCATAGTGCTGGTGGAAATATTTCAACTGTAGTGTGCATGATGGCAAATGAAAAAAAGAAATTTTCTTTTAAATGTGAGATTCTTGATTATCCGGCTCTTGACCTATTTACACCTGCAGAAGAAAAATTCTATATAGAAGGCGCCATTCCATTTGAGACTGCTACATTGTTTAACAAATGTTACACAACTGAAGCCTATGCTAAAAATCCATACTGTTCACCAGTATCTGCAACCACTGAAGAACTTAAAAATTCACCACCAGCAATAGTCTTAACAGCCGAAATAGACTCTCTTAGAGATGAAGGTGAAGATTATGCACAAAAATTAGTAAAAGCAGGAGTTGAAACAACTGCAAAACGATTTTATGGAGTTAGACATGGCTTTACAATTGCCCATCCAGAGTTAGCTCAAAGTAAAGAAGCCTACAAAATGATTATAGATGGACTTAGAAAATATTTATTAAAATGAGATATATCAGGCGTTTACGCTTGAATATACCCTTGGATTACTTTTTTATTTATTCCTCTATAAATTGTATCTACTAAAACCTAAATTTGACACAATAAATGTCAAATTTTAAAAAGGCATATTTATTTCCCATCTATTATAACTTCTTCTATACGTATTGTCGGTGGTCTAGTAATGGGTAAGGTCGATGTATAGGCTGGAGTTGTAAGCAACAGCGATCAATACTAATTGTTGCTTCTCCATTGCAGGTTTTGTCATACCTACTTATCTCCCCCAATATTAATAGTTACTTTGACCTCAGACTAGCTTCATAGCTATCAAAAAAGTTTAATTCAGCCTTATGTGGTGTTGGGATAGCTTCTATATTAGTCCCAAGTTCCATAGTCTGATCTTTTTTATCATCATAGGCCTTCCACTCAGGTAATCCATTACCATTAGGGCTACCTGTTGCAGCAAAGTTAATCCAGTATGAAGACATTATATTGGACAGTTTCCTATCAGCGTCATTATATGGCAAATCCACGACGCTTAAATTATTGTAAGCATAGGCAATTTCTGACGAGTGATAAGCCCCTATCTTCTGCATTCTAGATGGACCAGGCTGTACATGGTCAAAATAGTAGTAATAAACTTTTGATTTTCCTGTTTCACTCTGTAATCGCGCCCAGGTATGCATGTGCCAAGCATACCATTGTTCAGTTCCACTGTTTAATTGTGATTTTAATGCTTCACTATCCGTATTTGAAGGATACAATTTTAAAAATTCGTCTGATTTCTCTCCATAGGTCTTTTCCACAGTGGCTTTAAACTTATTTGCATTCGTAGCAAAATATGCTGGCCAAGGTAATGTTAAAAACAAAGAACCTTCATCCGAATTATTGCCAATAATAGCAGGCACATCGTTCTGCTTACCTGCTGCAAAAATATTATAAATAGTATCTGGTAATAAATACCCATCTACGATTGGTCTTGTAATCTGATTTTTTGAGGCTTTAAGTAAAGAAATCGCAGACATTTTACGTAAATCGGCAATGGAAGCATTGTTTTGAGACTTAGCAAATTTTAGTCCAGCCTGGTCTGCCTGAGCTAGTGTTTGCATTGAACTACCACCAACCCCTCTACTTCCAAAAAGTCCACCACTTTCCCCAATAGCACGTTGAAAGAGGCCTTTTGCAAGTGGTGATGCTACAAGTATATTTACAGACATAGATCCTGCAGATTGTCCTGCAATTGTTACATTATTAGGATTACCACCAAATTTTCCAATGTTATTTTTTACCCACTTAAGTGCAGCAATCTGATCCAAAATACCATAGTTACCTGATGCGTTATAACCCGATTCTTTGCTTAACGCTGGATTAGCCATAAAACCAAAGATACCAAGTCGGTAATTTATAGTTACAAATACCACACCTTTTTTTGCCATTCCCTCACCATTATAGACATTTACAGAACCAGAGCCAGTTAAAAAAGAACCACCATGTATGAAAACTATCACTGGTCGCTTTTCATCACTGGATTTTGCCCCAGTCCAAACATTTAAATATAGACAGTCCTCGCTTACTGCTTCATTATCTTTTATAGTAGAATTATCTAGTTCATTGGTACCAAGGGCTGAATATATAAGCTTTGATACAACTGCTGGCTGTTTACTTTGCATTGCACAGTCAGAAAAATGATCTGCTACATGTACTCCATTCCATGATTTAGGTGGCTGTGGTGCCTTCCAGCGCAGTTCACCCACTGGTGGGGCAGCATATGGAATTCCAGCAAATTCCTTAATGGATTTATCAGAGTTAAATACACCTGAAACCAGACCACTTTCTATTTTAATTGGTTCAGTAAATGAGTTTTTTCCAAAAGCACTTATTGCCCGGTCTACAGGGATTGGGGAAGTAACTATGAATAATACATATATAATTACTATCACTAAACTCCAACAAATAATTGTTACAATATGTTTCATGTTTACAATTATTTTTTTTGAAAGAAATATACTTGTAAAGACAGCAACAAATGCTATCCAACCCACAACTGTATTTTGGTTGATAAATAATAACAATAATGACATGATTACAATTAATGCGAATGGAATCCAGAATCTTAATTCTATATCTTTTCTCCATTTACTAATAGAATTTCTCTTAATATATTTTTTCATAAATAAACTCCTCCTGTGGAAATAGTTCCATTCTAAACTTGAATATATATTTATATTAGTCTAATACTTCAGGTTTTCATAGTTACATATGTCATTTTATATATAACGATTCCCAAGTAACTTCAAATGACACTGAATCCATAATGGATGGACAACTAAACAAGGTAAAAATAAAATTTCTACTTCAATTTAGGTGCTAAACCTCTTGGTTGTTCATATAAATGTTGACAAATGACAAGCTGTCATTTACAATAATGACAGCTTGTCACTATTGTGCTAAGTTGTTATACTTTAAAAATTATGAACACCAGGAGGTCCAATATGCCTAAAGAATTATTCTTTACCATAGAAAATGAAAAACAGAAAAAAGTACTTGATGCCGCATTAAAGGAATTTTCCGAGAAACAATATCATGAATCTTCCATCAATCAAATAGTCAAAATAGCTAATATCTCTCGTGGGAGTTTTTATCAATATTTTACAGACAAAGAAGATTTGTATTTTTTTATAATAGAAAAGGTTATAGAATCCACATCATATTCTTTCATGAAAAAATTCATAAAAACAGACCCTAAAAATATTTTTTCCATTTATAGAGAACTGTTCATTTTTAATCTTACAATGCTATCTGGCGAAAGATATAAATCTTTCTTTAAAAATATGTATCTAAGCATGGACTATAAATTTCAGCAAAAGTTAAATGCTTTGTTTAATAAAATAAGAGATAAGCTGATTTTAAATGAATCTGGTAATATACCAAAGACTTTTTCCTATGAAAAAGAATATTTAATGGAGTTAATCAGTGTTCTTGAACTTATAAATAGAGATTTATTGGCTAGGAAAATAGCCAATGATTTAGATGATAAAAGTATTATACAATTATATGATTTGCGAATAAAATTATTCTGCAATATGAAAACCAAGTTCTAATAGTTAATTATTATATTAAAAAAGCCTAAAAAGAGAGAGTGATTACAGTGAAAAAAATAGTTAAAAGAATAATGAAATATAAATGGTTAATTATATTATTATGGGTTGTAATGAGTTTAGCTCTATTTAAACATATGCCTGATATGGCCAAACTCACTCTTGAAAAAGGACAACCCAATATCCCAAGTAACTACTCTATAAAAATAGCCCAGAAATACTCTACGGAATTTAATAATTACAGCAAAGATAGCCAAACAAGTAGCTTTGTAATAGTTTTTAATAATAAAAATAAATTATCTGGAAATCAGTTAAATAGTATTAAATCTGGTTTAAAAAAATTAGAGAGCGATAAATCCAAACTTGGAATTAAACAAGTTGAAACTCCTTTTGATAGTAAAGATTTAGAAAAGCAAATGGTATCTGAGGATAAAACCACAGTGATGGCTTCTGTAAGTATTAATAATAAAGGTAAATCACAAGAGGAAATCAAAACAGAAGTTTCTAGTGAACTCAAAGGTGTATCCGTTAAATATTATCTTACTGGTTCCGATTTTATAAATGATGCTAATATTAAAACCAATGCAGAAGGAGTTAAAAAGACAGAGATATTTACTGGAATTATTATTTTTGTAATACTACTCATTGTATTCCGTTCATTAATAACACCTGTAGTGTCGATTATTACTATATTATTGACTTATATGACTTCACTTGGTGTGGTTACTCAATTGGTTGACAAGTTCAACTTTCCTTTTGCAACCACAACACAAACATTCTTAATTTTAATATTGTTTGGTATTGGTACGGATTATAATATTTTATTACTTACACGTTTTAAGGAGGAACTTATAAACAATCCTGTTAATACTGCTATAAAAAACACTTACAAAAGTGCTGGAAAAACAGTATTGTACTGTACATTTACTATTTTAATAGGTTTTGGTATTTTGGTATTGGCTAAATTCTCAATTTTCAGAGCTGCCTCTGCAGTTGCAATCGCTGTGATTATTTTAGTTCTAGAACTATTTACGTTACTTCCATGTTTTATGTTGATATTAGGTAAAAATATATTTTGGCCTAATCAAAAAAGCATTGAACATAAAGAAAGTTTGCTTTGGAAAAAGCTTACTACTGCTGCAACGAGCCATCCACTCGTGGCTGTAATATTAACACTGGCTTTGACGCTACCTTTTATATTTACATATAATGGTAATCTTTCCTATGATATGTTAGGTGAAATTAACCCATCCTATGACGCAGTTAAGGCAACTAATATACTTTCAGATAAATTTGGCAAAGGAGTAGTTTCTCCTGTTACAATTTATATAAAAAGCAATAAAGCCATGAATAATAATGATAATCTTGCAAGTATTGATAAATTAACACAAGGAATAGAAAATGTTTCAGGAGTATCTAAAGTTTATAGTGTCACCCGCCCTAAGAGTGAAAAACTTGAACAGCTGTATATTGATAATCAGACCAGTTCTGTTGTTTCAGGCTTAGATAAAGCAAATGGTGGACTTGTTGATGTTTCAAAAGGATTAACAGATGCAAATAGTAAAATTAGTAACAATATGGATTTGTCTAAAGTTGATGATATGGTCAAAGGAAGCAATGAAGTAACAACTGGTCTTTCAAGTATTAATGATGCTTTATACAAGATAAAAACAGGAATAGATTCAGGTGCCACTGGTACCCAAAAGCTAAATGATGGTATTATACAGTTAAAGGGCAGTTTAGTAGCAATTAATGGTTCCACTAGTCAAATTACTGAAAGTAGTGTTTCGCTTTCTAAGGCATATGTACAACTTGGTACTAATTATAAGAATGTTGAACAACAATTAGGAGTGCTTCTTCTTAGTCAAAACAAGATTAGTGGATATTCCAATGCTCTTGCAACAAAGTATCCAGAGATAAAATCTGATCCTGCTTTTAATGCACTTAATGGAACGGTGGCAGCTAATTCCAAAGCACTAAATGATTTACAAAATGGAATTGCTACATTAAACAATAATTTTTCTACTGCAAATGATTCATTTGCTAAGGTAAATAACGGATTGCAAAAAATAACTTCAGGTATGAAGCAAATAGAATCAGGTTTCGATTCATTACAGTCTGGAACTAATGCTATAGTGAATGGTCTTAATCAAGGGAGTAAAGGTCAGTCAGCTGTCATAGAAAATACGAAAAAATTGACAACGGCAATGGTTCAAATAAATGAAGGTCAAAAAAACATGAAGGATGGACTTGAAAAGGTTGGAGATAATACCTCTGATTTAAAAACTGGACTTGAGAAATCAACTTCTGGATTAAATGACGTTTCTTCAGGAATAAAAACCGCTAATGGATATCTGAAAAATATGTCAAATACAAGTAGTTCAAAGGTATTTTATATTCCAAATGATACGATAAATAGTGGAGATTTTAATAAATCCACTGACTCTTATATGTCAAGCGATTATAAGATAACAAAAATTGTAGTTAATCTTTCTGTGGATCCATATTCAGAGCAAGCTATTAATACTATTGGTAGTATCAATACTTGTATAGACAATAATTTAAAAAATAATACACTAAATAATGCTACGTTTGGAATTGATGGGACCTCTTCTACAAATAAAGATTTAAAAGCTGTCTCTTCAGGAGATCTTAGTAGAACCAAAGTACTAATGCTAATTGGTATAGGTTTATTTTTAATATTTATTACCAAGTCTCTATCAACCGCTTTAAGTATTATAGGATCACTATTATTAGCTAATTATACCTCAATTGCTATTACAGGCTATATATTTAAAAATATACTGCACAGAGGAGATTTGGCATGGGCAGTACCATTCTTTGTGTTCATAATGATTATTGCTTTAGGCGTTGACTATAGTATATTTTTCATCATGAAATTTAATGAAAATAAGGAAAGTGATTTGCAAAGTGCATTAATTAAATCCTCAGCCAGTATTGGTGGAATTATAATTTCAGCCGCCTTTATTCTTTCAGGCACTTTTGCTGCATTATATCCAGCCAATGTTCCAACACTTATTGAAATTGCGACTGGGGTTATTATAGGATTATTATTACTTACATTTATTCTTATACCAATATTTTTACCAGGTACTATGTGCCTAATTAAAAAATTAAAAAATCATCTTTTATAAACCGCTACCTACAGTGATCTATACAAAATAATAAGCAATAAAAAAAGGCTGTCACATTAGCATAAAAAAATATGCTAACGTGGCAGCCCTTTTTTCAAAGATTTTTAATAAGGTTTCCCATTTCAATACCAGAAACCGCAGCATCATATCCCTTATTCCCTGACTTAGTTCCTGCTCTTTCGATTGCTTGTTCAATAGAATCTGTAGTTAAAACTCCAAATATAACTGGTTTTCCAGAATTTAGCCCTACATTTGCTACACCTTTAGAAACCTCTGAACTGACAAAATCAAAATGTGGAGTTGATCCCTTTATAACTGCACCTAAACATATTATTACATCGTATTTATCTGAACTCGCCATTTTATTGGCTATAAGCGGTATTTCAAAGGCACCAGGAACCCACGCAACTTCAATTTCCTCTTCCTTTACTCCATGTCTCTTTAAACCATCAAGTGCACCAGACAAAAGCTTTGATACTATAAATTCATTAAACCTTCCTACAACTATACCAAATCTTAATCCATCAGCAACTAATTTTCCTTCATAAATCTTCATTTTTATTCCTCCAATATATATTTTTATTATTTTAATAATTTAATAATTTAATAAATGACCTAGTTTACTTTTTTTTGTTTTCAAATAGAATTCATTATTTTTATTATAATCAATTTGTAGCGATACCCTCTCCACTATGTTTATTCCTAGGGCAGTTAGTTTCTCAATTTTATCAGGATTATTGGTCATGAGTTTTACCTTTGTCACTCCCAAATCATTAAGCATATCAGCTGCTATATTGTACTCTCTTAAATCAGCTTTAAATCCCAAGGACAAGTTTGCCTCTACGGTATCCATGCCTTCATCTTGAAGGGCGTAAGCCTTAAGCTTGTTTATAAGACCAATACCCCTGCCTTCCTGTCTCATGTACAATAAAACCCCAATGCCTTCTTTAGCTATTCTTTTCATTGCAGCATCATATTGCTCTCCACAATCACATCTTTTAGATCCAAGTGCATCACCAGTAAGACATTCAGAGTGAACTCTCACCATTATTGGTTCCTCTCTCTCTACATCACCCATTACTAAAGCCACATGGTGTTCTCCATTTATTTTGTTTACATATCCATATATTTTAAAATCTCCGTACCTTGTTGGGAGTTTAGTACATACAACCCTCTCCACTAAATTTTCGTTTTTCCTTCTATATTGTATAAGATCTGCAACTGTTATAATCTTTAACCCGTGTTCCTTAGCATATACCATTAAATCTGGAACTCTTGCCATAGTTCCATCTTCCTTCATTATTTCACAAATAGCCCCTGCACCCTTTAAACCTGCAAGTTTTGCTAAATCAACTGATGCTTCTGTATGACCTATTCTTTTTAAAACCCCACCTTCTAGTGCCCTTAGGGGAAATACATGCCCTGGTCTTCTAAAATTTTCTGCTTTTGCACCTGTCTCTATTGCCTTTTGAATTGTTAGCGCTCTTTCAAATGCAGATATACCAGTAGTCGTTTCATCAAAATCTATTGATTCTGTGAATGCCGTTTCATGATTATCCGTATTATTGGCTACCATGGGCTTTATATTTAACCTATCAATTATCTCTCCATCCATAGGCATACATATAAGACCTCTTGCGTACTTTGCCATGAAATTTATTGCTTCTCCTGTTACCTTTTCAGCTGCCATTATAAGGTCGCCTTCATTTTCCCGATTCTCATCGTCTACTACAATTACCATTTTTCCTTCTTTTATATCTTGAATTGCTTCTTCAATTTTATTAAACATGTTTTCCTCTCCCCTTATATAAATCCGTTTTCTGTTAAAAACTCAGAGTTTATTACATTTTGTTTCTTTTTTTCTGGCTGTTTTCCTAAACCCAGAAGTTTTTCTACATACTTACCAATAACATCACACTCAACATTTACCTTGTAGCCCAAGGATTTTTTTAAAAGTGTAGTTTCCTGTGAAGTATGGGGTATTATTGAAACTTTAAAACAATCATTATCTACATATGCAACGGTTAAACTAACGCCATCCAAGGCTACTGATCCTTTTTCAACTACATATTTTAAGATTTTCTCATCAGTACCTATTGTTATCCAAAAAGCATTGTCATCTTTTGCATAGCTAGTTATTATGCCGGTTCCATCAATATGCCCAGATACAATGTGACCACCTAATCTATCTCCTACTTTTACTGCTCTTTCAAGATTTACTGTTTGACCTGTTTTTAGGTTACTAAGATTGCTTCTGCTCATGGTTTCTGCCATAACATCTGCCGTAAAGGAAGATGAGCGCAGCTTTTCAATTGTAAGGCAAACTCCATTTGTACTTATACTATCTCCAACCTTTGCTCCTTCCATAATACTTTTTCCTTTTACAGTTATTCGAGATGATTTTTTATTTGTTTCAATAACCTCAACTGTTCCTATCTCTTCAATTAATCCTGTAAACATTTTTACTCCTTTCCATGTTTTTTCGAAATATATTTGTTGAATTCTTTATTTAAATCAGTACATTCCTTTTCTAAAACGCCTATTTTTACCTCAATCCCTTTTTCCTTAAGAATGTTTACACTTTTACCTGAAACAATGGGATTGGGATCAATATTACCAATTACCACTCGCCTTATTTTGTTTTCAATAATTGCATCTACGCATGGTGGTGTTTTTCCATAATGACAACAGGGTTCTAAGGTAACGTAGATGGTGCCTCCTTCTGCACTCGCCTTTAAACTTCTAAATGCATTGACTTCTGCGTGAGGTCCACCGTAAAATTC
>Ga0255362_1000025_pt1 | contig 51039 bp, 50 predicted proteins | sample GFST75r2metaG_FD_186000 | JGI IMG/M metagenome (GOLD analysis project Ga0255362, IMG submission 186000)
TAAAAAATTCGAGGGACTGCATCTTAAAATGATTTTCAATCATTCTAATCCAGTCCCTCGAATTTTGTCCTTTAACTCCTAACTCTTCTCTCTTAACTCTTAACTGTTTTTTACCCTCTTGGGTTCTTAACCTGGGCTTGTGCTGCTGCGAGTCTTGCAAGCGGTACTCTGAATGGAGAACATGACACATAATCAAGCCCTACATTATGGCAAAATTCAACGGAAGAAGGATCTCCACCATGCTCACCACATAATCCAAGATGAATATCCGGTCTTGTTTTTCTCCCTAATGTAACTGCTAGTTCAACTAATTTACCAACACCTATTTGATCTAGCTTTGCAAATGGATCGGATTCATATATCTTATTGTCATAATAGTCACCTAAGAATTTACCTGCATCATCTCTTGAAAATCCAAAAGTAAGTTGAGTCAAATCATTAGTTCCAAAAGAGAAGAATTCTGCTTCTTTTGCTATTTCATCAGCAAGAAGTGCTGCTCTTGGAACTTCAATCATAGTACCAACCTTATATTTTAAATCTATTCCTTCTCTCTTTATAATTGCATCTGCCGTTTCTAGAACAATATTTTTTACAAATTTCAATTCTTTTAGTTCCCCTACAAGCGGAATCATTATTTCAGGTACTATGTTATAGCCCTTATCCCTTATAACCTCAATGGCAGATTCTATAACTGCTGTTGTCTGCATTTCTGCTATTTCTGGATAAGATACACAAAGTCTACAACCCCGGTGCCCCATCATTGGATTGAATTCATGTAAATATGATATTGTCCCCTTTAATTCATCAAGACTGATATTCATCTCCACTGCCAAATTTTTTATATCTTCTTCAGCCGTTGGAAGGAATTCATGAAGTGGTGGATCTAAGAATCTTATAGTGACTTCCTTACCTTCCATAGCTTCGTAAATTCCAATAAAATCTTTTTTCTGCATTGGTAGTATCTTTGCTAATGCTTTTTTCCTTTGCTCAGTGGTTTTTGCAACAATCATTTCCCTTACTGCTGCTATTCTATCCTCTTCAAAGAACATATGCTCAGTTCTACATAACCCGATACCTTCAGCTCCAAACTCTATAGCCTGTCTTGCATCTTTTGGGGTATCAGCATTAGTCCTTACCTTTAACTTTCTGATGCTATCAGCCCATCCCATAAATGTCTCAAAATAGCCACTTATTTCAGGCGATGATGTCTTAATTGCCCCACCATATACATTTCCTGTACTACCATCTAAAGATATAAAATCTCCTTCATGATAAGTCTTTCCTTTAACTGAAAAAATCTTTTCATCTTCATTTATATTTATTTCTCCGCAACCAGCAACGCAACAAGTACCCATACCTCTAGCTACAACAGCTGCATGAGATGTCATTCCCCCTCGGACTGTTAATATACCTTCTGCGGCAACCATACCTTCAATGTCTTCTGGAGATGTCTCAAGCCTTACTAAAATCACCTTTTCTCCTGATCCATGGTGATTTTTTGCTTCTTCAGCCGTGAAACAAATTTTCCCACTTGCGGCACCAGGTGAAGCTGGTAGACCATGAGCAATTACTTCTGTCTTTTTTAGTTCAGAAATATCAAAAACCGGATGTAATAGAGAATCTAACTGTTTTGGTTCAACTCTTAATATTGCCTCGTCTTTTGATAAAGAACCGTCATTTACCATATCAACTGCAATTTTAAGTGCAGCCTGAGCCGTCCTCTTTCCATTCCTTGTTTGAAGAAAATATAATTTGCTTTGTTCTATGGTAAACTCCATGTCTTGCATATCCTTATAATGCTTTTCTAATTTTTGTGCAATATTCATAAATTCATCAAAACACTGTGGAAGATCCTCTGCAAGTTTTGTTATTGGTTGTGGAGTTCTTATTCCTGCAACAACATCCTCACCCTGAGCATTTATTAAATACTCTCCAAATATTTTCTTTTCTCCTGTAGCAGGATCTCTAGTAAATGCAACACCAGTACCTGATGTATCACCCATATTGCCAAATACCATTGCTTGAACATTTACTGCTGTTCCCCAATCCCCTGGTATGTCATTAATTCTTCTATAAACTATTGCCCTTGGATTATCCCAAGATCTAAACACCGCTGTTATTGACTCTAATAGTTGTTCTTTTGGATCTTGTGGAAAATCTGTGCCTATTTCTTTTTTATATAATTGTTTGAATTTTAATACAAGTTTTTTTAAGTCTTCACTTTTAAGTTCTGTATCAAATTTAACATTATTTTCTTCTTTTGCCGCATCAATAAGATTCTCAAATTTTCTCTTCTCTATACCCATAACTACATCAGAAAACATCTGGATAAACCTTCTATATGAATCATATGCAAATCTATCATTATTCATTAGTTTTGCTATGCCTTCAACAGTGTTATCATTTAACCCTAAGTTAAGAATTGTGTCCATCATTCCTGGCATAGATACCCTTGCTCCTGACCTTACAGATACGAGAAGCGGTTTTTCCGTGTCACCAAAACGTTTACTTGAAATATTTTCAAGTTGCTTTAAAGCCTCATTAATTTGGTCTTTGATATCATCAGAAATCTTTTTATCATCAGTATAATACTTAACACAAGCTTCAGTACTTACAGTAAATCCTTGTGGAACAGGAATACCTAAATTAGTCATTTCAGCCAGATTAGCGCCTTTTCCACCTAGCAAATTTCTCATTTTGGCATTTCCTTCTTTAAAAAGATACACATACTTTTTACTTTCCATAGTAACATACATCCCCTTTTGATTAATTTTTGTATCTATACTAAAGGATTAAATCCATTAGTTCAATTAACCTAAAACGTTACATTTATGAATAGAATAATAATTTCAACTATTCAATTTCCAAGTTTTACAAGCAATTTAGTTATACTGGTTTTTGATACCTTGCCCACTATTTTATATGAATCCTTATTTTCCTCTGTAAATTTCTCTACTACTGGTAAACTATCTACTTCATGTTCTATAATTTTTTTTGCTGACATATATGCTGAATCTTCTGCTTTTACACATATAATATTGGGCATTCTAGTCATGATAACACCTACTGGTATCTGCTTCATATCACCAGTACCTCCTATGGCAAGCTTCAAAAAATCTTTCCTTGAAACTGCACCTACTAGACATCCTTTGTTTTCAATGAATAAAGTTCCAACATCATTTAAAAACAAATACACAATTGCATCATATACCTTTGTTTCCTCCCCTGTAACTACAGGCTTTGTCATTATATCTTTTACTTTTATTTTTCTTATGTAATCATATAAAACACTATTAGAGGGTTTTTGTGAATATATATATCCTACCTTTGGTCTCGCTTCCAGTATCCCCGTCATAGTAAGAATTGCTAAATCAGATCTCAAAGCAGCTCTTGTAACATTAAGTCTTCCAGCAATTTTCTCACTAGTTATAGGGGGGGTTTCCTTAACCAACCTTATTATTTCTTCTTGTCTCGGTGAGAATTTAATTGTGCACACCCTCTTTCTAAATTGTACAATCTAATTATAACATTTAATTCAAATTAATAGTATACACTTTACAATTTTTGTACAAATTTTAATTACTACATATATCTCATTGAGATTAAAAGAGACTGCAAATAAATTTTCACAAACAAATTTATTTGCAGTCTCTTTTAATCTCAATAAGCATGAATTTTTTTTTAACTTATTACTTGTCTTTGTCTGTTTCTGTTTCTGTTTCCTTTTTCTCTTCATCCTCAAATTTTACTGTATATTGAAAAGAATTGTCGGCTTCATTACTTTTTGTGAAATTATCTTTTACGTCTTGTGCCTTATTCTTTACATCCTGTGCCTTATCCTTCACAGAAGAAAAAGTGTCTTTTATAATCTTGTTTACTACTTCTACAGACCCATCTTCTCTAGTTATCTCAATAGTTACTTTTGTAACAACTGCTGTTAAAAATATTATAGCAAGCAGTGAAGGTAAAACAACAATTAGTGCAGCACTTGCTACAACACCCGCACTTATAGGTATATCCACAAGCACTTTTTCATCTTTCTTAACCTTTATTCTAGTTACATTTCCTTTTCTTATAACTTCTTTTACCCAATCAATGAACTCTTCTTTAGAAGTGTACATTGCATCTTTAGTAGTGGTTTGGGTTTTTTCAATGTATACTAGCGCCTCTACTACATTTCCTTCAGTTGCTTCTAATGCTTCTTTTGCTTCTGTATAGCTAACTCCTGTTCTTTCTCTAATGATATCAATTTTTTCTAGTGTAATTTCTTCCATATCAATCACTCCTCCTTAAACTATCTAATATTTGCAAACTCTTGGGCTTTTTACCGTAACTTTGAAAAATCAAATCACTTAATATTCCATATATTTCATCTTTGATTTGATTGTTTAAATTGATTCTATAGATTTTATCCAATTGTAATTTAGATAAAAATTTTAACGTATTAAAGGCTGCATGACTTATTATCTTGCCATTACTCTTTCTACATTCCGGACAAATTCCTCCGTAATATTCATAACTAAAGTAATTTGAAGAATTTATTTTTTTTCTGCACTTAGTGCAATAGTCCATGTTAAGTCCATATCCAGTAAGTGTTAATAATTTTATTTCAAATGCTCTTATTAAAGTGTCTAAATCCCCCACCTTATTCCTCATAAGGTAAAAAGCAATAACAAACTCCTTAAATAATAATCTATTGCTTTCGCCCTCTACCATGGAAAAATCGATTAATTCACAAAGATAGGAGGCATATGCTATAGTGTCTAAATCCGATAAAAATTCTTGGAAAGAATCTAATATTATACCTTCATTTAAGCTGAACATACCCTTACCTTTAAATAGAGTATAATTTCCAAAACAAAAATCCAAGGTACTTGCCATAAGTTTACTTCTATTCTTTTTTGCACCTTTTGCCATTACACTTAGCTTACCAAATTTTTCTGTAAATATCCATAAAAGCTTATCATTTTCACCTATATCTTTACTCTTTAGGATTACTCCTCTACTGTTAAATATAGACAGAATACCACCCCTCTACCTATATTCTTTCCGTTTTATCAAAATTAATTATTATTTTTATTTTTTGTATCCAAATTCATTTAGTAAAAATGGATTATCTCTCCACTCTTTTTTAACTTTAACCCAAATCTTTAATCTTATCTTTGCCTGCAAAAGTTTTGCAATATCTTCTGTAGCATGTTTATTTATTTTATTAAGCATGGTACCTTCCTTACCTATTATAATTCCCTTATGGGAATCTTTTTCACAATATAAATTTGCTTCTATCTTGTATACAAGCTTTTCGTTTTGCTTCATTGTTAAAATTTCAACGGCTATGCCATGAGGTACTTCTTCTTTTAACAATCTCAATGCCTTTTCTCTTATTATTTCGCCAACTACAAATTTTTCCTGTACATCTGTAAGCATATCATCAGGGTAATATTTAGGTCCCTCTGGCATATTTTTCTTCATCAAATCTAATAATACATCAACGTTTTTACCGTTAAAAGCGCATATTGGAATTATTTCTTTAAAGTCGAATTTGCTAGAATAATTTTTTAAGGTTTCAGCAATTCTTTCAGTCGTTGATTCATCTATTTTATTAATTACTAAAAACACAGGAATGTTTATATCCTTTAATTGCTCAAGTATATACTCATCACCTCTGCCCATTTCTACATCTGCATTTGCTACAAACACAATCAAATCCACGTCTTTAAATGAGTCTGTGGCTAATTTTACCATGTACTCACCTAGCTTGTGTCTCGGTTTATGTATTCCTGGAGTATCTACAAATATTAATTGAGACTCTTCATCTGTTAATATTGTATGTATATTATTTCTTGTAGTTTGTGGCTTATTTGATACTATGGACAACTTTTCACCCATTATATAATTAAGTAAAGTTGATTTTCCTACATTTGGTCTTCCTACGATTGTTATATATCCTGATTTAAACATATGTCCTCCTTATTTATGCTTCTTTGAAAAAGTATACTAGAATAATCCCTAGTTATTGTTTTTTAGATGCCTTATCTAGATCATTACTTGTAAATGCACCGGGTAAAATTTCCTCTAACTTTTTAACTATATAATCATTTTCGTTTTTAGCAAGAATTACAATTGCACTTGCTTTAGCAAATTCTGCTATCACTTGTCTACATATACCACATGGATATGTATAGCTTTTAACATCTCCTACAATGGCAATGGCTTTGATTTCTTTTGATCCTTCCGATATAGCCTTAAAAATTGCAGTTCTCTCTGCACAATTTGTGGCTCCATATGATGCATTCTCAATATTACATCCTGTAAAAATCTTACCATTTTCCATGAGCACAGCGGCTCCAACTTTAAATTTTGAATATGGCGCATATGCCATTTCTCTTGCTCCTAATGCCTCAATTATTATTTTTTTATAATCCATAATATCTCCTCAATCTTAATCACAAATTGTGTATAGATTATAACACTATCATAACATAAAAGTATATAGCCACGCTTTATTCAAATATTTTAAATAACAATATTGTAAGAAGTGTACCAAATGCTGCTCCAACTAATACTTCGAATATAGAGTGTACTTCAGAATCCACCCTACTCTGTGCTACTATCAATGCTAAAAGATAACATAAAATGATTACTAGCGGTTGTGCTGATATTAATGCTATTAATGTAGCTAAAGAAAAAGAAATTGCACTGTGTCCACTGGGCATTCCGCCTCTAAGAGGTGTTCCTTCACCAAATATTGCCTTTACAATAAGTGTAGCTATACATACAATTACTAATATTACAAATATCATATATGGGTTTGAATTTTTAATCTTATTTATTACTACTAGTGATATTGGTCTTACTTTATCCCCAAATATAATATAACCAACTATAACAGAATTTATTGCAGTAACTAATACGGCTCCTGCTGCAACGTTCTTTGCTATTTTAGCCAATGGATGATAATAGTTAGCTAGCATATCCACAGTGCACTCTACTGCCGTATTAACCATCTCAGCCGATATTACTAGTGTAATTGAAATAGTTATAATAAGAAGTTCAACTTTACTTATATCAGTTAAAAAACAAGCTGTCAAAACAATTAATGTTGCCACCATATCTATTCGCATATTTCTTTGTGTTCTAACCGCATAGAGTATTCCATCAATTGCATAATTAAAACTGTCCACTACTTTTCCTACTTTCATATACTAGTCACCCTTTTCACCCTAACTATCTGTTTAGTTTAAATTTGTTTAATATTTCTTCTTCTCGGTTTCTCATAATTTCTTTATCCGCAGTCTCCATATGGTCATATCCCAATAGATGTAACACCGAATGAACTGAAAGGTATGCACACTCACGTATAAAAGAATGTCCGAACTCTAACCTTTGTTGCTCTGCTCTCTCTAAAGAAATTGCTATATCTCCAAGTACAATTCTACCTTCATTTAGGTATATATCTCCAAATTTCATATCTTTATATATATCCTTATAAACTTTTTTTTGTGGATAATCGAGCATAGGAAAGGAAAGTACATCAGTAATTGAATCTACATTTCTATTCTCATTATTTATTTTTTTTATTGTCTCATTATCAATTAAAATAACCGAAACTTCATATTCACTATTAACCCCTTCTTCTTTAAGTGAATAGTCGATTATTTTTTTTAAAATATCTTGATTTTCCTTTGAAAATTTTATTTTATTTTGCCTATTATCAATTAAGATCATTTTACTTCCCCTTTTTCTGGCCTAATTGTGATTTATCAGTAGGATATTCAATTCTCTGATGATAAATTCCATTTAAAGCACTTAGAAATGCCTTCCTTATTTCATTTAACTCCCTAAACGTCAAATCGCAATCATCTAATTGTCCTTCATTTAATTTACTGGTTATTATATTATTAACCATTTCTTCTATTTTACCCTTTGTTGGTTCTTGTATTGACCTCACAGCAGCCTCAACACTATCCGCAATCATTATTATTGCACTTTCTTTGGTTCTAGGAATTGGCCCCGGGTATCTAAAATTTTCTTCCATAATTTCTTCCGGGTTATCAGCAGAATTTTTCATAGTGATGTAAAAATATTTAGCCAAAGTTGTCCCATGATGTTCTGCTATTACATCTTTAATGGCTTTAGGTAATTTGTATTCTTCTGCAAGTTCTAATCCGTCCTTTACATGTGAAATTACAACTAATGCACTTAGATTAGGTGTCATCTTATCATGAGGATTATCCGTGCCAAACTGGTTTTCCTTAAAAAAATATGGTCTTACTACTTTTCCAATGTCGTGATAATACGAAGCGACTCTTGCAAGTACTTGATTTCCTCCAACCTTTTCCGCAGCAACCTCCGCCAAATTTGCCACCATAATGCTGTGGTGATATGTGCCCGGTGCCTCAACTAGCAATCTTTTAAGGAGCTTTTGATTAGGATTAGAAAGTTCCAAAAGTTTCATTGCTGTAACAATATTAAAAACATTTTCCAAGATAGGAAGAAATCCTATAGTTAATATTGCTGAAATAAAAGCTCCTACAAACGCGAAAGCCGTAGTCTCAAGTATATCAAAAAAATTATTTATAACTAAAAACCCTATAGAAAAAGTAAGTATTGAATTTGCTATTCCTATGTAAAGCGATGCATATAATATGTCATTTCGCATCTGCATCTTTTTTAGAAATAAAGATGTTATAAGTGTACTCATTATTGCTATTAATATTATTTGCATATTAAACTCCACTACTGTAGACATCAATATACAATTAAAGAGACTTATAAATAATGATACCTTCTCATCTAATAAAATAGTTAGTAGCATTGGTAAAAATGCAAGTGGAATTAAAAATGGTGATATTATATTTATAGTCCTTGCTAAAATCAAAAAAACTATGTTGAGCAAAAATATAAGTATTAAATTATTATTATTTTTAAACAATTCGTTGTGTTTTTTATACAAATAATAACCTTGAATAAATAAAATAATAAAATCAAGAGCCCCTAAACTTACGTATATGTACCAATTAGAATTTTTATTGTTATTAAGTAGTCCTAAATCTGACAATACATCTAATTGTTGTTTAGTAACTGGTTCACCTTCTTTTACTACTAGCTGACCTTTTTTTATCATTACCGGGGCAACTTTTTTCTTAGCACTATTTTTGATATCACTTGTTTTATCTTGATTAATAAAAAGATTAGGTTTTATATAATATTCCGTTGCAATTATGCCAAGTTCAGCCACTTCTTTTTTAAATTTAGATTTACTAAATTGACTATTTATATAATTTTCTGCATTTTTCTTATCATAATCATCGTCTTCTTTTATTCCATTTGAAAACATACCTTTAATTGTTTTTAAAATGAAGCTTTGCAAATTATTATTATCGTCTGCACTAATTGTCATCCATGTATTTATCTGTTCCGCTGTCAACTTGTTATTATATAACATATAACTTCTAAACATATTTTGTTTTTGATTTATGTCTATATTTTGTGCTCTAAGTCCATTAATTTTATCGAAATCACTATTTAAATCCTGTTCTGACTCTGTTTCAACTTCTTCATTTTTGTCATATTGCTGTCCAACAGAATCCGCTGCTTCCTTTTCTCTTTCATCTGTTGCTGTTTTATCTTCAACATCTCTCTGGGCCTTTATATCAATATTTGCTATTTCACCCTCTTTTAAATTGTAAGTTTTGGGCACGATAGACGTTAGCATAATGGCGTAAATTATAATAAAAGCGATAAAAAATATAAAAGTTTTTTTTGATATTTCACCTCTTATTATCTTTGTAATCTTCATATGAATTCACCCTTTTGTTTTTCTTTCTATTTTTGAACTTCCGCTATGTTTTCCTCAGTGGTAACAAGGACTCTTACCTTGAGCATATTTCCTTCCACACTGCTTTCCACCATTTTATTTACAATATTAACACTCCTATTAAATTTTAAAATTATATTTTTATATATTAAGCTAGCGGTTTTCTCTGTAGCAATTTTAGCATCTAACTTAACATTCTGATCTTTTACCTCATAATAAGTTTCCTTTTTTATGAAATTATCATCTTCTTCTATTTTATCATATTTGACAAATTTATTTAAACTATTTTTGAAATAAAATTTCTTTCCAAATAAGTCTATAAAATAGTTTTTTATTGAATTACCTGTCCGAGTTTTTTTCAAATAACTTAACGGAATTTCCCTTGCTTCATCATAATAAGTTTTTGCTATTACATCTCCACTAGCATGTACATTAAATTTTGCCCCTTCTTTACCTTGCTCACCAACAACCAGAAGTTGCCCTTTTTTAACCACATCTCCTGACTTTACAACTGTTGTTCCAGCTTTTGTATAAACTCTAGTTATTATACCATCTTTTTTTGCCACAATATTACATGGAGATTTATCATTTACAACTTCAGGCAATGCTTGCCTTTCCACTAATGTAACCTTCAATTTTGATCCTTCCATTCTTACCCTAACCCACATTATATTATCATTGTTTTTCTTGAGTTCTTCCTCTATTACATAAACATTTAAATTCCTTTTATAAGTTCCTGGTACCACTCCTATGTTCTTCAGTTCCTCCCTTATCTCATAAGGTGAAACGTTTTTTTCTGTACTTATATCTATTCCCCAAATAAAATTAGACAAATATGTTATTAATCCAATAAAGACTAGTATTCCAAGCACCATTGCAATTCTTCTTTTGAGTTTTATTTTTAAAAATACAATACCTGTCCTCTTAATTATCTTGATTTTGCTCCTTGTTTTATATGCAAGCTTCCTAGTTATATTGTAATCTCCATAATTTATATCAAAACTCATACTATTTATGGTTTCTTTTTTTATATTCATTAGTACTACGTTATTTTTCCATAATAAATTAATAAATCTTTCCAATTCATTAGATTGAATAAGTACTCTGAGCACACTATCCTTGTTACTAAAAAAATTATATTTATTTCCCATCATTCCTACCCTCGTATTCTATGGATTTAAATTTACCACCTAGCACTACGGTCCTTCCTGAAATAAATAATATTTCAAGATTGTATCCATTTATATACATATTTCCATAACAACATTTTACTTTTATAAAATCATCGCAAAATTTTAATATTCCTTGATGATTTTCAATAGTTATTTCTTCATTTCCAATAACTATTATTTTTGGCATACTTAATGCTATATCCTTAGGTATATCTAATTTATCAGCCAGCTTTTCTTTAATCTTTGAAATTTTATTTTCCAAAATAAAATACCCACAAAAATGCTTTCATATAAATTTATGAAAGCAGATGTGTATAAATTACTCATTTTTATAATAGTTCAAAAAAATAAGAAGCCCGGTTACCCGGACTTCATCTATTTACTATTTACTTAAATATTCCTTAACTAATGTACTGACTAAAGAACCATCGGCACGACCTTTAGTTTTAGGAACTATAGCAGCCATAATTTTTCCCATATCTTTCATGCTATTAGCTTCTATTTCGCTAGCTATATCAATTATTAATTTTTTTATCTCGTCTTCTGTTAACTGCTGAGGAAGGTAATTCATCAGAATTTCAATTTCAGCATTTGAAGCATCCACAAGATCCTGTCTCTTTCCTTTTTCAAATTCTATAAGAGAATCACGTCTTAACTTAACTTCTTTCGCCAAAACTTCAATAATCTGCTCATCATCCAATTTAATGGATTTTGTCTTTTCAATCTGTAACACAGCAGCTCTTGCCATACTTATAGTAGTGGCTTTGATTTTATCTTTACTCTTTAGAGCGTCTTTCCAATCCTGCTGTAGCTTTTCTTTAAGGGACATTTTGAGTGCCTTCTTTCAAAAATCTATTTAAATTTTCTTTTTCTAGCAGCTTCGGATTTTTTCTTTTTCTTAACACTAGGTTTTTCGTAATGCTCTCTTTTTCTTACTTCTGAAAGCACTCCTGCTCTGGCACATTTTTTCTTAAATCTTCTCAAAGCATTTTCGATTGTTTCATTTTCTCCAACTTTAATTTCTGACATCTGTATCCCTCCCTCCGCTAGTACAATTCAAATTAAAACTAGCTTCCATATGGGCTAAATAGCACTTTGCCTATTATACAACATTTATTACCTCAATGTCAATATCCTTCATCGTTTAGGCCGCTTCATTATATATTTTATGCAGCTATTTTAAATTTCAACTTCTTATACCACAGATATTCTTAATTTTTTCCCTCCAAGAACATGAAAATGTACATGGGGAACAGTTTGACCACCATCTTCATTACAATTTGATACAACTCTATATCCGCTATCTGCTATCCCTAGTTCTTTTGTTATTTTCCTAATAACCGTATAAATGTGTCCTATAACTTCTTCGTCATTAACTGTTAAGTCATTTAAACTTGAAATATGTTTTTTTGGTATAACAATAACATGCACAGGTGCTTCCGGATTTATATCCTTAAAGCATAATACTTTATCGTCCTCATATACCTTTGTACTTGGTATTTCTCCATTAATAATCTTACAAAACAGACATTCTTCCATATTATCACCACCTAATATATATTATTCAACATAAATATATGATTTCCTTCAAGGCACCTTCAAAAATAGCAATCAAATATGCTAGCATATTTTGTGTTAGATGCCTAGAATATTCAGAATTATTCTGTTTTTTTATTCTACCGTACCTAATATATGTTCCTCTGCCAATTTATCAAGTTTAGTTTCAGCTATTTCACCCATAATTGGACTAGCTAGTTTTGCTACAACTTTTATATAATTTTTTGTATATCCTTCACACAAAAAATCATCACCTTTAAACTTGTTATCATAGAGTACACTCATTTTTCTACCTAGAAATTTTCCCATGAATTTTTCTTCTAATCTTTTATTCAATTCCATTAGTTTTTTACTTCTTAGCTCTTTGATATTTCCATCAACTTGTTCTTTCATCTCTGCAGCTTTTGTACCATTTCTTGGACTATATTTAAATATATGCATCTTTGAAAGCTGAATTTCACTTAAAAATTCAAAAGTTGCATTAAATTCATCCGCCGTTTCTCCAGGAAAACCTACGATTACATCCGTAGTTATAGAAACATCTTTTATATGTTTTCTCAGTTCATTTACAATTCTTTTATATTCTGCTGCAGTATACTTTCTATTCATCCTTTTAAGAGTTTCATCACAGCCACTTTGAAGTGACAGATGAAAATGAGGACACAACTTTTTTAATTGAGTAATCTTTTCTATAACTCCATCTGTAAAGAATGTAGGATCAATAGAACCGATTCTAATTCTTTCGATGCCACTGATCTCATCTATCTTTTGAAGTAATTTTAAAAGATTCCAATCTCCTTCTAAATCTTTGCCATATGAAGCTGTATGTATACCTGATAAAATTATTTCTTTAAATCCATGGGCAGAAAGTCTGGCAACCTCTTCTAATACTTTTTCTGGTTCTTTACTACATACTCCTCCCCGTGCATAGGGAATAAGACAGTAAGAACAAAATTGATTACAACCATCCTGTATTTTTAGAAATGCTCTTGTTTTATCCTGATATTCTTCAATGTGAAGATCTTCAAATCCTTTACTCTCAAATACATCATTAACTGCTATCTGCTGTTTTTTTTCATCCATAGCTCTATTTACATAATAAACAATTTGTCCTTTGTTCTTTGTGCCTAATATTACATCTACACCATCTATTTGTGAGATTTCTTCAGGCGCGATTTGTGCATAACATCCAACTACAGCAATTATAGCATCGTTGTTTAATTTTCTTACTTTGCTTATCATCTGTCTTGATTTTTTATCACCAACATTAGTCACTGTACACGTATTAATTACATATACATCAGAAATTTCATTATGATTTACTACTTTATAATTCTCATTTATAAATTTTTCTGCCATAGCCTCAGTTTCGTATTGATTGACTCTGCAGCCAAGTGTAATAAACGCAACCTTCATTAAATTTTTCCTCCAATATCTCCTAGCTCATAAAGCAACAATGATGCACACACAAGTCCAGCGGTTTCAGTTCTAAGGATTCTTGGTCCAAGTGTTACAATTTGTGCACCCAGATTATCTAATTTTTCTATTTCGTCTTCCTCAAATCCACCTTCTGGCCCTATTAAAATGGCTATACTATTTATTTTTTTACCTTTTAAATTTCGGATCATAGCTTTAATTCCAAAATCTTCTTTACTTTCGTAAGGGACCACAACTAGATCATAAGAATCTGCCTCACTTAAAAAACCTTCCAGTTCCATAGGCTGGTTAACCTTTGGTATTATTGTTCTTTTAGACTGTTTACATGCCTCAAGGGCAATTTTATTCCATCTGTCCACTTTTTTATATTCTTTTAATTCATTTTTTACTACAACCCTTTCAGTAATTACAGGTGTAATGGATGTAACTCCTAGTTCAGTTGATTTTTGAATAATAAAATCCATTTTAGCTGCTTTAGGTAGCCCTTGATATAAATGAATTTTTAATGTGCTTTCATTATTAATATCTGCTTTCTCTATAATTTCACACAATACATTGGTTTTATTTATATCCTTTATTTGTGCTAAAAATTCTTCACCCTTGCAATTATTTATATTTACTTGATCCCCAGATTTCAATCTAAGTACCCTATAAATATGTTTAACATCATCACCTTGTATGTTAACTATATTACCATCAATAAAACTTTCATCGACAAAAAATTTGTGCATAAAAATAGACTCACTCCTCGCAGAAAATCTAAAAAAATATACCAATATTACAACTAGTTATTTCTTTAGGATTCATAAACTAACATAAAATCAAAGTTTGGCAACTATGCAAATCCATTCACCTTGATTGTTTATTTCCAGTATTTCAAAACCATACTGTTTTAATTTATTTACAACATCACTTGCTCTATCCTTTATTATTCCTGAAGTTATAAAATATCCATCCTTCTCTAAAACCTTGACAACATCTGGTGTTAATGGAATAATCACATCAGCAATTATATTTGCTACTACTACATTTGCCTTTCCTTGAATTACATCCAAAAGATCACCATGTCTAATTTCAATATTATCTAATTTGTTATAACTTACATTTTGTTTAGCAGAGTCCACTGCTACTGGATCCAGATCAACACCAATTACCTTTTTAGCTTTTAACTGTGCTGAAGTAATGGCCAATATTCCCGAACCTGTACCTATATCAAATATAACGCTATCTTCATGAACATATCTTTCTAAAGCTTGAATACACATTCTTGTAGTTTCGTGAGTTCCTGTACCGAAAGCCATACCAGGATCAAGTTCTACAATTAATTCATGTTCTTTCTTTTCATATTCTTCCCAAATTGGTTTAACTACTATTCTTGCGCCTACTCTTGTTGCTTTGTAATATTCTTTCCAGTTATTTTCCCAATCCACTTCATTAACCTTATTAAACGTTACAATTCCTTCGCCCTTATCTATTCCAAATTCTTTCAAATTATCTATAGCTTCTTTTATATACTTAATATATCCGTCAAATTTATCACTTTGCTTATAATATGCCTTAATCACAGCTCCCTCTTTTACATTTAAAAGGGTTTCATCAAAATAATCCCAATCTCCTGCATGCTTCTTTTTAAACTCCAAATCGTTGTAATCTTCAACAGAAACACCCTTAACTTCTGTGTTATACAAAATTCCATTTACTGCTTCTACAGCTTCACTACTAGTTATTATTTTAACTTCAATCCATTCTTTATCCATTTGAAAATTCCTCCATACTGCAATATTATGCCAATTTATTTTACAGATTAATCATTTGCTCTGATCTAAAACCTTTTTAACCAATGACTTGTATCCTCTTATAATTTGTCTAAGCTCATCGTCACTGTCTTCCATCTCATCATTTATATCAGATCTAAGTTCTTCAATTCTATTACTAATTAAATCAACAATTTTTTTCACTTCTTCTTTTTCTAATTCAAGTTTCACACTAATCACCCCATAAATTATTCTCTACGCTATAATTATAACAAAAAAAACGTACAGATTATGTACGATTTTTTTGATTTTCTAAAAACCTATTATTTAAAGCCATGTTTTAGCTTGTCATAAAATGATTTTTTTTCTTCTTCAGTTGTTTCCCCACTTGCTTCCATGAACAACTTCAATGCATCCTTTTGCTTGTCATTTAATGTCTTTGGCACATCAACAATTACTCTGACATATTGATCGCCTCTACCACTTCCATTAACTCTAGGAACACCTTTTCCTTTAAGTCTAAATCTTGTTCCAGGTTGAGTTCCTGTTGGTATTGTATATTTTACATCTCCATCAACAGTAGGTACTTTTATCTCTATTCCAAGTGCAGCCTTTGCAAAAGACAAATGTGTATCTATATATATGTCAAAACCTTCTCTTTTGAAAATCTTGCTTGGTCCAACTCTTAAATTAATATACAAATCTCCTGAAGGTCCATTATTCTTTCCATGTTCTCCATGCCCTCTTAGTGGTATAACATTTCCTGTGTCAACTCCAGCTGGAATCTTCACTGTTATTTTTCTGTTTTTACGTACTGTTCCTGTACCATGACAACTGGTGCATGGATCTGTTATTATTTTTCCTTTACCTCCACATTTGTCACAAGTTGCCTGTGTTACAAAACTTCCAAGTGGCGTATTTCTCTGAACTCGTATTTCTCCAGTCCCATGACACTTATCACAAGTTTTTGGAGATGTTCCAGCCTTAGCACCTGTTCCATTACACTTTTCACAATTCTCACTTCTTGTAATGGATATTTCTTTTTCAACTCCAAAAACAGCTTCTTCAAAACTTAGAGTAATTGTATACTCCATATCGTTTCCTCTTTCAGGACCATTTCTTCTTCTTCCTCCGCCTTGCTGAGAGAATCCACCCCCAAAGAAAGATCCAAAGATATCGCCTAAATCAGAAAAATCAAAATCACCTGCTCCTTGACCTGCGCCTGGACCTGCGCCATTAAAATCTGCTGTACCATATTGATCATAATTAGATTTTTTCTGTGGATCAGACAGAATCTGATACGCTTCATTTATTTCTTTAAATTTTTCCTCTGATTCTTTATCTCCCTTGTTTTTATCAGGATGATATTTTATTGCAAATTTTCTGAAAGCCTTCTTTATTTCGTCCTCACTAGCTCCTTTTTGCAGACCTAACACTTCGTAGTAATCTTTTTTTGCCATCCATTTTACACCACCTATATTTATATATAAATTCCAGTTTATAAGCACAGTTAAACTACCATATAACCTAAAGTAAGGGAAGGGGCTATACCCATTCCCTTATATATTATACTTTGAAACACATAATTTTTCTACAATTATTTATCTTTATCTTTATCTTTATCTTCATCAACTTTAAAGTCAGCATCTACTACATTGTCATCTTTAGCATTCGTTCCTGCTGCTCCCTCTGCATTAGCATTAGCATCAGCTCCTGCTGCGCCTTCTGCTCCTTGTGCTTCTGAATATGCCTTAGTAGATACAGCATAAAATGCTTGAGTTAATTCTTCAGTTGAAGCTTTAATAGCGTCTAAATCATCACTATCCTTAATTTTCTTTAGTGCTTCTGCTTTAGCTTCAATATCTGCTTTATCTTCAGCTGATACTTTATCTCCAAGATCTTTTAATGCTTTTTCTGTTTGATAAACCATTTGATCAGCACCATTTTTTATTTCAATTGATTCTTTTCTCTTCTTATCTTCATCTGCATATTTTTCAGCTTCTTTAACTGCCTTATCTATTTCACTATCACTAAGATTTGTTGATGCAGTTATTGTGATATTAGCTTCTTTACCAGTACCTTTGTCTTTAGCTGAAACATTTACTATTCCGTTAGCATCTATATCAAATGTAACTTCAATTTGTGGAATTCCTCTAGGAGCTGGTGCTATTCCTGATAATGTGAATGTACCAAGTGTCTTGTTATCATTAGCCATTGGTCTTTCACCTTGAACAACGTGTATTTCAACTGAAGTTTGACCATCAGCTGCAGTTGAGAACACTTGACTCTTTCTTGTTGGAACTGTTGTATTTCTTTCAATCAATGCTGTAGCAACATTACCATAAGTCTCAATTCCAAGTGTTAATGGAGTTACATCAAGAAGTAATACATCTTTGACATCACCAGTCAATACACCAGCTTGTATAGCTGCACCTACTGCAACACACTCATCAGGGTTAACTCCTTTTGAAGGATCTTTTCCTGTAAATTCTTTAACTGCATCTTGTACTGCAGGAATTCTTGTTGAACCTCCTACAAGTAATACTTTATCTATATCACTAATTGTTAGTGATGCATCTGCAAGTGCCTTTCTCATTGGTTCTATTGTAGCAGCAACTAAATCATGAGTTAATTCATTAAATTTTGCTCTTGATAGAGTAATATCTATGTGCTTTGGACCATTTGCATCTGCAGTTATAAATGGTAGATTTATATTTGTCTGCATTGAAGATGACAATTCAATTTTAGCTTTTTCAGCAGCTTCTTTTAATCTTTGAAGTGCAGTTTTATCATTTCTAAGATCAATACCATTTTCTGCTTTGAATGTGTCAGCAATATAATTCATTACATTGTTATCAAAGTCATCTCCACCAAGCTTTGTATTACCATTTGTAGATTTAACTTCAAAAACTCCATCTCCAAGTTCAAGTATAGATACATCAAATGTACCACCACCAAGATCATATACAAATATCTTTTGGTTTGTATCCATTTTATCCATACCATAAGCAAGAGCTGCTGCTGTAGGCTCATTTATAATTCTTAATACTTCAAGTCCTGCTATTTTACCAGCATCTTTAGTTGCTTGTCTTTGGCTATCATTAAAATAAGCTGGAACAGTAATTACTGCTTGAGTAACTGTTTCTCCAAGATATGATTCAGCATCTGTTTTTAATTTTTGAAGAATATAAGCTGAAATTTCTTGTGGAGTATGTTCTTTTCCATCTACATTTACTTTAAACCCAGTACCCATTTGTCTTTTAATTGATATTATTGTTTTGTCTGGATTAGTTATTGATTGTCTTTTTGCAACTTGGCCAACCAATCTTTCTCCACCTTTTTGAAATGATACAACAGATGGAGTTGTTCTAGCTCCTTCTGCATTTGCAATTACAATTGGATCTCCACCTTCCATAACTGCTACACATGAATTAGTTGTTCCTAAATCGATACCTATTACTTTTGACATAATAAAAACCTCCTGATTTTTCAATTGAAATTTATTTCTAAATTTAGCATGATTTCCTAATTTGCTACTCTCACCATACTATATCTTATAACTTTATCTTGTTTCTTGTATCCCTTTTGTAATACCTCAACAATTGCATTTTCTCCATATGCCTCATCCTCTACATGTACTATTGCATCATGTAAATTAGGATCAAATTCACCACTAGCATCTATTTCCTCAACGCCTAATTTTCCCAAAGAATCTTTGAATTGTCTAAGTGTCATTTCGATTCCCTTTTTTATGTCCTCCACACTTCCATCAATGGCTACAGCTCTTTCCATATTGTCTAGAGCAGGCAATACATTTTTAAGCACATCAATACAAGCGTCTGAATAAATGCCTTCCTTTTCCTTAACAGTTCTGTTTCTATAGTTTTCATATTCTGCCGAAGTTCTAAGAAGTCTTTCTTTAATGGCATCCAACTCATTTTGTAATTTAAAATTCTCATCCTTAAGCTTAGCTCTTCCAAATTTCATTTCTTTAAGCTCCTTCTCCAAAGATGTACTCTTCTCTTCAATGTCTTCAACTTCTACATCTTCAAGTTTTTGTTCATCTTCAAGAATTTCAGATGATCCTTCATTGTCATCGCCTGTTACCTTTACTTCTTCGACTTCAATAATATTTTCGTCTTTACAATCATTTTCTTCTTTTTTAATTTCAGTCATTATATTTCACCTCTAATCATCATCAAGATACATCTTATTGATATTTTTATTTAATTCATTGGTTAAATTTGCCAATATAGCTACAACCTTAGAATATGGAATTCTTGTTGGCCCTATTACACCAATGGAACCAAGCGGTCGATCACCAATACCGTAAACGGCAGTTATAATACTACATTCCTTTGCCTTTTCCAGATTGTTCTCTTTACCGATTATTATAGACATTTTACCTTTATTACCTAAAATGTCCACCATATTACTTACATTGTCTACAAACGACAATATTTTCTTTGCCTTATCTATATCTTTAAATTCTGGATATTCCAGAATGTTTGTAGCTCCTTCAAAGTATACATCTTTGTCATCCTTGTCACTTAATCCATCATACAAGTCAGGTATAATTGAATCAAAAATATCTTCATATCCATTTAAGTCTTTTTTTAAATTATTGATAACTTCAAGATTAATCATATTGATTGATAAATTTTTAAGTCTCAAATTTAATAAGTTATTTATTTTATTCAAGCTTTCACTAGTTACAGGCTTTTTAATTCTTATCAGACTATTTTTGATAAGCCCGCCATCTGTTACAATTACAAATACAACATTATAGCTATCCACACTTATTAATTGAACTGATTTTATTCTACTTTCCATGACAGACGGTGCCTTGACCACGCCTATCAAATTTGTGAGTTCAGACAGAACTATTGTTGCTTGACGAACTATTTTATCTACTTCATGGAGTGCATCATTTAAAAATTCGTTTTTAATTATATATTCTTCTTGAGGTGACAGTTTGTGTAAATGCATCATTTTGTCAACATAAAGTCTATAGCCTTTGTCAGAAGGTTTTCTTCCTGAAGAACTATGAAGTTGCTCTATATACCCCATATCCTCTAAATCTGCCATTTCATTTCTTATTGTTGCAGAGCTTACACCTAGATTATATTTTTTTGCTATTGTTCTTGAACCAACCGGCTCTGCTGTACTTATATAATCATGTACTATTGCGTGAAGAATTTTTAATTTCCTTTCATCCATATCCATAGTTATCACCTCTTTATTAGCACTCGGCACTGCTGAGTGCTAATTACCATAGCTTTAAATTATCACTGCACAATATTTTTGTCAACTTTTATCGCAATTGTCAATTGATGCTTACAGGCATATTATCAGTGTTTATTTGCTATATACTCTGTTTTTCTCCATATTATCATCAATTGCTCTAACTTTTAATTATAAAGTCACTTAAAATATAGTTTGAAATTTCTATCCCCCTACCTGAAAGACGCATTCTGCCTAAGTTTTCAATTATTAATTTATCTTTTTTATACTTATTTATTACATCACCATATACATCATAAATATCTTTTTTAAATCTTTTTTTAAACTCTTCTAAGGAAATACCTTGAATTTTCCTAAGACCTAAAAACATAAATTCCTCCATATCATCTTCAATAGTGTTATTATACTTTTCTACTATTACACTTTCATTATTTTTTATATTTTCTATATATTTTTTCACATTGGCCTCATTTCTATACCTAACACCTTTATAATATGAATGTGCACTAGATCCCACGCCAATATAACTATTTAAATCCCAATATACAAGATTGTGTTTACACTGAAATCCCATTTTGGAGAAATTAGATATTTCATATTGATAATATGAATTTTCTTTTAACAATTTTTTTGTATCTGCATACATCTTTAAAACATTATCTTCACTTGGCAAATCTTCTTCACTGTATAATTTATAAAAAGCTGTACCTTCTTCTAAGATCAAACTATAACAAGACAGATGTTCAGGACTTAACCTTATTACCGTTTCTAGAGTTTCACACCACATTTCCATTGTTTGTCCTGGAAGTCCAAACATTAAATCTATATTTATATTATCAAATCCTAAATTTCTTGCAAGATTATAACTTTTAGTAAAATCTTCATAACTGTGAATTCTTCCAAGTTTTTTTAACAATGTATCTTGAACTGCCTGAAGACCAATGCTAAGCCTGTTTACCCCCATGGACTTTAATACCTTTAGCTTTTCTTCTGTAAATGTCCCTGGGTTTCCTTCTATGGTAAATTCAGCATCTTTATCAATCCTTAGCTCACTTATAATCTTTTTTAAAGCAATTAACGATTTTAAATTCAAATAGGTGGGCGTTCCCCCACCTATAAATATAGTTTTTATAATATTTTTGTCTTTAAATGTTCTTAATTCATTCCCTAATGCTTCAATGTAATCATCCATTAACGGTTCTAAGTTACAAAATGAAGGGAAATCGCAGTAAAGACACTTCTGTTTGCAGAAGGGTATGTGAATATATAAAGCTATTTCTTTCATAAAGGTTTAACCCTCCTCCTTAATTTAGGTATCTAAAAAAAATACTAGCATAATTAGCTAGTTATTTTTTTAGATACCTTATAATAATTATTAGTCTACCTTTAATATAGACATAAATGCTTCTTGAGGTATTTCCACATTTCCAACTTGTCTCATTCTCTTTTTTCCTTCTTTTTGCTTGGAAAGCAATTTCTTCTTTCTACTTATGTCACCACCATAACATTTAGCAAGTACATCTTTTCTAAGAGCTTTAACTGTTTCCCTAGCGATAACTTTAGCTCCCACAGCCGCTTGAATTGGAACTTCAAACATCTGTCTAGGTATGATTCCCTTTAATTTTTCTGCTATTGCTCTTCCTTTATGGTATGCACTTTCCTCTGGTACTATCATGGATAAAGCATCTACAACATCCCCATTTAAAAGTATGTCGAGCTTAACAAGCTTTGCAATTGCATACCCATCTAGTTCATAGTCAAATGAAGCATACCCTCTGCTCTTTGATTTTAATACATCAAAAAAATCATATATAATCTCATTTAAAGGAATTTTATAGTTTAATACAACTCTAGTTGTTTCAATATATTGCATATCAATAAATGTTCCTCTTCTATTTTGGCAAAGTTCCATTATCGTCCCAACATACTCTGATGGTGTAATTATAGAAGACTTAACCACAGGTTCCTCCATAAAATCAATTTCTGAAAAATCAGGTAAATTTGTTGGGTTAGTTATTTCTAAAAGAGTTCCATCAGTCTTAGTTATTTTATATATAACAGATGGTGCCGTAGTTATAATATCCAGATTGAATTCTCTTTCAACTCTCTCTTGGATTATTTCCATGTGCAAAAGCCCTAAAAATCCACATCTGAAACCAAATCCCAACGCTAATGATGTTTCTGGTTCAAAACTAAGTGCAGCGTCATTTACTTGAAGTTTTTCAAGTGCATCTTTAAGTTCTCCATATTTAGCACCATCTATAGGATAAATACCGCAGAATACCATAGGTATTGCTGGTCTGTAACCTTCAAGTGCCTCTGAAGTAGGTCTACTTACCTCAGTTATTGTATCTCCTACATGAGCATCTCGAACATCCCTCATTGATGCTGTTATATATCCAACGTCTCCTGCCCTCAGTTCTTTTACTGGTAAATAGGCTGGCGAAAAGATACCAACCTCTATGACCAAAAATTCCTTTTTAGTAGCCATAAGTTTTATCTTTGTTCCCGCTCTTACAACACCATCCATTACTCTTATATAACTTATGACACCTTTATATCCATCATAATAAGAGTCAAATATAAGTGCCTTCAGCGGTGCCTCTTCATCCCCAGTTGGTGCTGGTATCTTTTCTATAACCGCTTCTAAAACATCTTCAATATTAAGTCCAGTTTTTGCAGAAATAAGTGGTGCTTCTCCTGCTTCTATTCCAATTACATCCTCAATTTGTTTTTTGATTTCTTCCGGTCTTGCACTTGGTAAATCAATTTTATTTATTACTGGCAATACTTCAAGTCCATGATCTAAAGCAAGATAACAATTTGCTAAAGTTTGAGCTTGAATTCCTTGTGTAGCATCCACAATTAGTATTGCTCCTTCGCAAGCCGTAAGACTTCTTGAAACTTCATAGTTAAAATCTACATGTCCTGGCGTATCTATCAAATTAAATATGTATTCATGACCATCTTTGCCCTTATATACAAGCCTGGCTGCTTGAGACTTTATCGTTATACCTCTTTCTCTTTCTAAGTCCATGTTATCCAATACTTGCTCTTCCATTTCTCTTTTAGTAAGTGTACCTGTTTTTTCTAAAAGCCTATCTGCAAGTGTGGACTTGCCGTGATCTATATGTGCAACTATACAAAAATTTCTTATATATTTTTCCCTATTACTCTGCATTTGTATCCTCCTGTATTCCTCTGTGTCTATAGCTAATTATAACATATCCTATCCGCATTCTGTCAATATAAACCCATTTATATTATGTGAGTTACTTTAGGTAGTTGTTTACATTAAGTTTATATTTAGATACATCTGATCTTATATTATATATTTTTTCATCCACACTTTCTAGATTTTTAATGATTTTTTCCTTATTATCTCCAAGATAAATTTGTTCTTTATATATTTTTTTATGTAAATTGTCTATTATTTGCCCATTTATACATAACCTATACTTTTCAGTTTCAAACCTTAAATCAAACGGCATAAAGTTAAACAATACTCTATACTTAGGTATAGTGATTTTAAAAACTAAATCATTGTCATCGGTTTTATATTCTTGTGGATTATTTATTTTATTTTCAAGTGTATCAAGTTTTTCTTCCATATCATTAAGATTAAATTTATTAATCATATTCCTATAACTTTGCTCTGAAGTCTTCATATGAACTTCATTACAATAAATCATCCTATTTAATTCCATATTACTTGTGCCTATACCAATAAAAACAGAAATAACTAGTATTATAAAAAAAAGTTTACTTATTTTACTCATAATTTAAAAGTACCCTCCCATATTACTCTAGCATACTACTCAGATATGAGTTATTAAGCATGCTACTATTTAAAGGATGTACTTTTTTACGTTTTTTATTCACTTGTTGCAAGTTCCTTGTAACAGGTGTGAGGCATCTTATTGTATATACTGATCTATCTCTTCCTTACTTAATGCCGGTTGAAGTGATATATTTATTCCATTTGCAATAACTTTTGATACAGAATCAATTACAACATCAACTTCTTTAGGTGTAACCATTAGGTCTCCTACATAAGGATGCAAAATTCCCTCTATCATTTTTTGCTTTTCATTTTTATCAATTGATTTAAGCATATCATAAAATTGTTTTCCACTTTCAGCATTTTTTATCATTTCGTCAAGTACCATATCAATGGTATCATTAGCAATAGTTGCTGCATCCACCACTGTAGGTACACCAATTGCGATTACAGGAACACCTAAGGTTTTTTCGCTTATTTCCATCCTTCTGTTACCAACTCCAGAACCTGGTGATATTCCTGTTGTACCGATTTGTATTGTTGAATTAACTCTATCAAGTTTTCTTGAAGCCAGAGCGTCAATGCATATAATAAGATTGGGCTTAATTTTGTCTACTATACCTTTTATTATCTCCCAGGTTTCCATGCCTGTTATTCCCAAAACTCCTGGCGCAATTGAACATACAGGTCTTATTCCTTCATCAAAGCTATCAGGTATAAGCTGTTTTAAATGTCTTGTAATCATAAGTTTACTTACAACCTTAGGACCAAGGGCATCTGGAGTTACTTTCCAATTCCCAAGACCAACAACAAGTGCTGTAGTGCTGTCTTCAAGCTTAATAAGCTTTGAAAGTTCCGTAGCTAAAACTTTGCTTACATCTGTCATAGTCTCAGTATCATAGTGAGTGTACTTTGGCATATCGATAGTAATATATGTACCAATTGGCTTTTTCATTAGGTCTTCGCCTTGACTCGTTAGTATTTTAACATCTGTAATTTTAATTTCACCCACAATACTAGTAGAAACATCAACGCCTTGAATTTCTTTCTTACTTTCTTCTTCATATATCTCTTTGGCTTCAACTGCTAAATCAGTTCTTATGCTCATTAATTTCACCCCTTAAAATTATTCTATGGGTCTATTGTTTCTCTTAATGCAGATACTATTCTTTTAAAGTAATACTTGTGGAAAGATTTTTTTAATGATATAATACATATGTTATATATGAGAATGCTCGTAGGATATTCCCCAATTGTGAGTGTTTATAATATTATAAGGGAGTGAAACTAAATGGCTAACATTAAATCTGCAAAAAAAAGAATAAAAGTAACTGAAGTTAAGACTCTTAGAAATAGGATGATTAAATCTGCTTTAAAAACTACTCTAAAGAAGTTTGAAGTAGCAATTATTGCAAAAAACACTGAGGATGCTAAGGTTAACTATGTTGAAGTAGTAAAATCTTTAGATATGGCTGCTTCAAAGGGAGTTATACATAAAAACAAGGCAGCTCGATTTAAATCAAGATTTGCCGCAAAATTGCATGCTTTAGAAGCTTAATAAATTAACCGGTGTTTATCACCGGCTATTTATTTTTTTGTATTTTTTCAAAAATCTTAAACTACTGCACTTTTAATTATAAGTAACTCCATCTTTATTCTGTCATCGCTTCCTTGACTCTTTAGTTGCTTTTCGGTTTCTATACATATTTCTTCTGCTTTAATAATTTGTTTCACAGTATAACTTCTGCATTGAATCATCATTTTTTCACATACATATGGGTGCAGTCTAAATTCCCTTGCAAGTTCCTCTGCATTCTGGCCGTTTTCCATGCCTAGCTTTAAATTCAACATAATATTATATTGTCTTTCTATCATTGATAGTATTACTGTGGCTTTTTCACCTCTGAACATAAGATCATCAAGAATATTAATTGCAGATTCTGGTTTCCTTTGAGATAAAAAATCAACAAGGTTAAATATATCCTTATCGCTTTTTGCAATTGTTAAATCCAAAATATCTTTTTTTTCAATAGGTCTATCACCAGTATAATCGCATAATTTATCTATTTCATTTTTAATGATATCCATATTATTTTCAACTTCACTACAAAAATAGCTTAATTGTGTCTTATCAATACTTTTACCTCTTTTATCAAACATTTCTTTAACTTTTTTTTGAAGCATAACGCCTTTTAATTTTGTAAATTCAACAACACATGCTTTTTTATCAAGTTTTTTTGCCTTGCTACTTAATTTTTCTCTATCATTATCATATACATAATACATTATTAAAATACAATGCTTAGGCACATGTGCCGCATAATCTTGAAGTTTCTTAATAATTTCGTTACTATTTTTGTTTACATTTTTTGTTTTATCACTTAAAAAATCAGCCCTGTAAACAACCACTACTTTTTTTTCACTCATAAAAGGTAATGTTTCACAAGCATTAAAGATTTGATCATATTGAACTATATTTCCATCATATTTAAAATAATTCAAATCTAAAAAGTCTCCATTTACGTTTTTATCAATAATATCTTTAATATTTTTCTTAATAATGTTTTCATTGAAACCACAAAATATATAATAACTATCAAACTTGTTTGCCTTAATTCTATTTTCTAGCTCTAAAAAATTAATCATCCCATCACCTACTATTTAAGTACTAATACTTTATTATTTATTATTTCTAAGTCAACATCGTCTTTAGGCAAATCTGACTTTTTTTCACTTGAATCTTCATTAATTATATCATAATTTTGCAAACAGTTTATGCCATAATACTTTATTCCATCATTGTAAAAATAAATAATGTTATTTTTATCTTTAACGTTAATTACTTTAAGTATTGTTTTATTTTTCCCTTGGCTTTTAGGTATTATTATCAAATATTTATTTCTAACTAAAATGTCATAACTATTTTGCACATTGTTAACAAACTTATTTACAAAAAATTTTCCTTTGAGTTCCTGTCTTTCATTGCTATCTTTTATTTCATAATTTGATACTAATATTGTATTCCATTTATCCTTCACTAAAAAGCCGTATCCGTTTTTTAATTGTAAGTATGACATACCAGGTAAAAAACTGTATTGATTTATTAATATAATTACAAAAAAAAGCATAGGTCCATATTTTACACTTTTATATCCCTTTCTCATAAGAATATAACAGAAATATAAATACATTATAAAAATAGCGTAAATTGGCGGTATATACGCCATAGGAGGTGTCAGTTTTAGTAGTATGCTTATGCCTCCATTAAGCGCAGTTAATAACATGTATATTGGCATTGAAATAATACTAAATAACATCTTAACCGGAGATGCTACCAATGCCACATTTCCTAAAACAACCAAAGTGGAGAATATAGGTACTAAAAATATATTTCCTAAAATAGACCCAAAACTAAAACTTTTCAATGTAAATAATGCATAGGGCAATGATAGACTTTGAACACTTAAACTTATACTGAGACTCTCATTAATCCTTTTAGGCAATTTGTATAAAGCTTTGGATATCTTTTTATAAAACATTGCTATTCCAAGTGTTGCAAGAAACGAGAGCATGAATCCAACGTCTAATATGTAATAAGGTTTCAGCAGTACGAGCAGCATACCAGCTAAACTTAATGCTGAGTATACATCATAATTTTTACTAAGCTTTTTTGAATATTTCAATATTACAATCATTATTAATGCCCTAACTGTAGATGGTTGACACCCAGTAAATAGTGTGTATATTATACCCACTATAATTGATAATTCTAAACTAAGACATAATCTCAATGCTTTAAAAACAATTAACATATGTAGCCCTGATACACAAATAGCATATACGATACCCAAACCTTTAAAATCGTTTTTGCTATCCTGTGAAAGCTGGGCTGAATCACCAAATGCTATGGCCATTATTTCCGCGCCAAGCTCTCCACCAATTTCACTATTAAATTTTTTATGAATTTTGTCTTTAAAAGTGTAAAGTATTGAGATAAAATCATTGCTTTTACTTCCAATTTTAATAACCTTATAGTTACCGATTACTCCATAATCATAATCAGCGCTCTTATTAAAATATCCCTTTAATAGAACTTTCTGCCCAATATCAACATTTTTAAGGTTGCCATTTATGCTTACTTTCCTACCCATGTAGCTTGCCGTTGTATAAAACTGGCTTTTATTTATAATTCTAACATTTAGTTCTGATTCTACTGGCAATCCTACACCAAAATAGCTTAGCAAGCTGGAAAATCCAATAATAAAAAATAGCATCATAAAAACAAAAAATTTTTTTTCACAAATTAAAAAAACACATATTAAAAAAGATGCAGCAATTGCCACATCTAAAAATAAAAAATCATTGAGTAATATGCCGCAAAGATCTCCTATAATCATAGAAATAAAAAAGCAAACTAATGGTTTTTCCATCATTATTTCCCTCCATGTTATTATTTTATCCAATAACATGAATGTTAAACACAAATTCAAATCGTTTGATTACTGTATAAAATTTTCTCGCTTTATAAAAATCTTTTTAATAAATAAAACCAAAATATATGCAGCAATCATTAATAAAACAATTAGCATACCAGAAAAATCAATTACTTCTAAACCAATAAACATAGCTCCAAATTTAGTAATAATAATCATAATGTTACTAGCAATATACACTAATAATAATGAGTCAAAAATCCAATTTTTAATAAACCTTATTTTAAACATCAATATAATTTGTCCAGCAGAAAAAAACGTAAAGGTTTCTGTAATATTTCCATTGCTTGAACTACTTACAGGTAGATTAAATGCCACAACACAAATCAAAGCAAGTATTACTGAATCAAATATAATACTAATACCCTTTTCATTCCAAATACTTTTATCAGTATACCTTTTTACACTTAAATTATTCCACAATTTTTCTCTAGATGAGAATATTAGCAAAGATATAATGAGTCCATTAAACATATTAAACCAAAGTATTTCATTAAATGACAGTGGCATCTTGTTATAAAATATCATTGATAATAAACAAAATAAAAATTGACTTAAACTTGATGTGCACAATAATTCAATTATATACCTAAGTGAATTAATTATGGTTTTACTATCGTATACGAAATCTATTATTAATTTAAAATCAATTTTTTTCACATACATATCGCTAAGCTTTTTTACAATATTGCTACAATTTTCACCATATGCAATGGATAAATCAGCTATTTTTAGAGGCGGTAAATCCATTAATTTGTTTCCTGTCAATGCAACTTTATAATCGATATCTTTATATGCTTTTACTATTTTTGTTTTATGTGTTGAAAGTATTCTTGAAAAAATACTCACCTTCTGTATATTTCTTTCTATTTCAACGTCTTCTGTATAGTCCATTTCAATTCCTGATATTACAGTTTCACCTATATTTAAAATACCCATATTCTTTCCAACCGCCATAGCTGTTAGTTTACTATCTTCTGTATATATAACTGGTTTAAGTCCCATTAACCTGGACTTTTTTATATATAAATCCGTATCTTCCATAATAGGATTTTCTAAGCCAATAAGCCCTGCAAATATAAGATTACTTTCAATGTTTTCATTAACAGATGGCTTGTATGTAAAGTTTCTATATGCTAGTCCAATAACATACAAGGATTCATTTGACATATCTATGTCCGCTATCTTTATTTCCTCAATATCCTCTTCTGTAAGCTCTTTTTCAATACCATTTTTCATTATGTGTGTACATTCCTCTATTAAAACATCCACTGCACCTTTAACGTATGCTCTATAATTTTTGTCAATTTTATTTACGGTGGTCTTGATCCTTTTTTCTTTATCGTATGGCATTTTCAATATTCTTTTTTGCTTTCTTTCAAGTTCAATTTTATTAATTCCATTCTGCTTTCCAAAATTCAAAAGCGCAATTTCAATTTGATCTTCACCACCATTAATATTACCAATTTCTGAATCATTACAAAGCAAAGCTATTTCTATAATTCTTTTGTTATTATCATTTCTTTGGAATTCATATCCAATACGCTGAATCATACTAGAATCATATATACTTGAGACCTTCACAATACCTTTTGTAAATATATTTTCTTTCTCTGAAATTAGAACATCCATATTTGATGCCACTTCAATCTTAGATATACCTTTAACAAATATGCCTTGTCTTTTAAAATTAATCTTTATAAAAACACTTATAACATATATTATTATGGAAATACTAAAAGGTATTGATGTTATGAGCAATGTAGCCACTGATAGCCATAATTGTGATATGTTACTTTTTTTTGTAATTTCGGTCACAAAAATAATAATAGATGCAAAAATCCCAAATAATGATACAGTATTAACTACACTACCTATTCCCTTATAAAATAAATTTTCCTGCTGTTCAATTTCCAAAAATGTTTCCATAAGTTTACCAATTTCAGTATTCATACCAACGGCGACAACAATACCTTCACCTTCACCATGATGCACCACAGATGATTTGAAAAGTATGTTTCTCATTTCCGACAAACTTAAATCATACTCTAAAAGCCTTGCGGAATATTTATCAATTATATTATTGTCCCTTGTCACAGCAGTTTCAATTACACTAAGATTTTCACAATCCATTATTCTTATATCTGCTGGTATAACACTGCCCTTAGTGTAAACAACTATATCACCTACAACTACCTCTTCATTGCTAATGGTAGTTAACTTTCCATTCCTTATAACAGTACATTCTCCTGAATTAAACTTAATCAAAGCTTTTAGATCTTTTTTATCTTTATATTTTTCCATAAAAAGCATTGCTATACTTATTAATAATAATAGTAATAACACTGCTACCGCAAAATACATGTGTAAAATTGAATATAAAACTATACATACTAGCAAAGATGCTGTCCATGGCTGAACTGCCTGCTTTAATATAGATTTCACAATTTTTTTCTTTTGCATGTTTATTATTTTATTAGAACCATATTTTTCTCTATTTAATTTAACTTCTTCCTCAATAAGCCCATGATTTGCGTTGCTTTGCATTAAGTTAACCACATCATTCCAAGCCAAATTATACCAATCAGTCATCAAAATTTCCCCCTGCATTACTCCTTTTGCTTTAAATAATCTTTTCTATCATTTAATATTTAAGTAGCAATTACTGTTTATTGTTTTTAACTATTCTATATTATTATCGTACTATAGATGTTAAAAATATAGCATATACCTATAAATCAATATATAAATTTAATTAATACTATTATATTAACACACTTTCAAATAGTTAAAAATTAAAAACTTACAATTGAAAGATATTGAAATTTTTCTTCTGATGCAAAAAAGCACTAAAATCAATATAAATGTTAAAAGTTATAGTCAAATATAATACACAATCTATATATTAGTAGTGAGTAATATATTATTATTCTACTGCATATTTATGGAGGTAAATTTTATGAATACTGCTGATAACCTAGACATTCCGGTAGATTTATTCGAAGAGTTGTATTTGACTGATCATCATAGTTTAAAAAATAAATATAAGTTTTTAGGTCAAGGAGCAAGTAGAATCGTATATGCTATAGATGAAACTTATGTTGTTAAGTTTTCCAAAAATAAAACAGGAAAATACCAATGTAAAACTGAAGATTATATATACAATAGTATAGATTCAAAATATAAAAAATTTTTTTGTCCTATAGTTTGGTATAAAGAAGGCATGATAGTAATGAGAAGAGCTTTACCATTCTCTGAAATACTTGGTTTTAAACATGGAAATATTTTTGATTATACAAGTATAAAACGAAATAGCGATTTTTTTATATCTGTTAAAAGTATTGCAAAACATTATGATTTACTGTATCCAGACATAAAGGCTATCTCCTCCTGGGGAATATTAAACCAAAAACCGTTGCTTATAGATTATGGGTGCACTAATGCCTTATATGATAAATATTTTGACTAATTATTATGTTTAAAAACGTTTTAACAAAATTTCAACGTACATAGATTTGATTTAGACGAATCTATGTATGTTCATTTTTGATATTATATATTTAACACTAAAATAGAAAAATCACCATTACGTATAACTTATTTATGTGTAGTTTTTAATTTATTTCAATATAATCCATAATTTTTTTCCCTCTGTTTGGCCCAATAGCAGTTTCCATATCCTTCTCAGAGTTAATTCTTCCACCATTGCTCTGTCTAAATTTTATAATTTTTTCTGCAATCCCCTTACCAATACCCGGTATTTTCTTATTTATAATATCATCTTCAGTTGCTCTATTTATATCTAGTTTATCATTCCCTGTGTTTGTATTAGTCCCATCAGCGTTAACATTTGTGCCTCCTATGGCAGCAGCACCTTGCGTAGTATTTTGAGTTTTTGATTTTACCTCAATATCATCTCCATCGGATATTTTTTTTGCGCCATTAATACTAAAACAATCTGCATTTTCAGTGAATCCACCAGCCTTGTCAATCAAATCTTTCACCATTTTACCATTTTCCAATGTATAGACTCCTGGCTTTTTTACTTCTCCATATATTTGTGCATTGATTACTTTTTTAACTCCGCCCCCACTTTCATCAACTGTATTATAAGATGCTTCACTTTTATTTTCAGTAAAATTGCTTCCTTTATATACAGATATATCATTGTAATCCATATTTTTCTTAGATTTTTGTATAGTATACCCAACTATAAGGAATACTATAAATATAACTGCAATTAGTGTTGCTCCTATTATTTTTTTATTATTCATAAACGTCCCTCCTTTTATACTAATTATTGACAAATATATTGGTAAATACTCATATTTTTTTGCCAGTTATAGTTTTTTTTGTTATACTAAAAACATCAAACTTTTTTGGAATCGCACAATCTACTATGCTGTGTGTCCTAAAAAGAATAAAGGAGGGTACAATGAAAAAAGTAGTCACAATTCTAGTTATAGTTTTTTTAGTACTAAGCAATATAAGCATAAAAACAAATGCGGAAACTTTAAGCCCACCTAATGTTTCAGGTGATGGTATAGTTTTAATGGATGCTACCACAGGAGAAATATTATATGGGAAAAATATAGATGAACAATTTCACCCTGCTTCTACAACAAAAATAATGACAGCGCTTTTGACAATTGAAAACACTAAATCTGATGATATTGTAACTTTAAGCAATGATTTCACTACTAAAAACCATACTCTTTTAGATGGAAATACTCTTTGTCTACAAAATGGAGAGCAACTACCAGTAAAGGATTTATTGTATGGTTTGCTTTTGCGTTCAGCTAATGATTCAGCTGTTGCACTAGCTGATCACATTAGTGGTTCAGTACCTGCCTTTGCAAAGTTAATGAATGAGAGAGCAAAAGAACTTGGATGTACTAATACAAATTTTCAAAATCCAAACGGTCTTTATGACAAAGATCACTTAACATCAGCCAAAGATTTGGCTCTTATATTAAAAAAGCTTTCTACCTATCCTGAATTCAAGGAGATTGCCACTACGACCTCTTATAAAATTTCTCCCACCAACAAAACTGACCAAGCTGCATCAACCATAAACAGGACTTTGAGAAATGAGAATAAACTAGTATATAAGGGCACTGGGGACTATTGTGATGGAATTGATGGTGGTAAAACAGGTTATACAACTCAATCACTCCATTCTTACGTAGCTGCTGCAACAAGAAACGGTCATAGACTGATAGTTACAATTATGCATAGTGACGATCAGAAATATTTTGTAGATGCAAAAGCGCTTTTTGACTATGGTTTTGCAAATTTTAATTTGACCAAAGAGTATTCAACGGGAGATATAGTAACCTACTACAAAGAATCTAATGGTAAAAAGATTCCTCTTGTTGCTGCAGAAGACTTTTATTATACATCAGCTAAAGATTCTACTTCAAAACCTAGCTTTAAATTTATTAATAATTCAATAAAAACAACTAAATTTCATAAAGGACAAAAGGTAACTAATATTGATTTAAATCTAGATGGTAAATTATTAGGAAACCTAAAACTGCTGAGTGGTATTACATATTCTCCTAGTATTTTTTCATCTAATTCTAATCCCTTAAATTTAAATAAGACTAAAGCAATTTATTTAATTATAGGAATATTCGTGTTACTTTATGCCCTCGTAATCTATAGAAAGAAAAAATTAAAAGAAAAAAAGTTTAGAGACTATTATAAATAGACTCTAAACTTTTTTCCTAATATTTTTTTTTCAATTCTAAAATCAAATCTTTAATATCCTTTGGAATATCTATTTCAAGTTCAACTAGTTTCCCTGTTTTAGGATGTGGGAAACTTAATTTATAGGCATGAAGTGCCTGCCTTGTAATAATATCGTTATCCCCACCATATAGAGTGTCACCAAAAATCGGATGTCCAATACTGCTCAGGTGTACCCTTATCTGATGAGTCCTTCCTGTTTCAAGCTCCAGTTTTAATATGTCACCTACATTTAAACTTTCAACTACTTCATAGTGTGTTACACTACTTTGTCCTCTTTCATCTATAACCCTGTTTATACTGTCTCCACCAGTTCTGTATATTGGCAAATCAATTATCCCAGTATTTTTTTCTAGACTTCCCATAACCACCGCTATATATCCTTTTTTAAATGATTCTAATTTCATATCTCTAGCAAGTGCCATATGAGCAAATTGATTTTTTGCAATTAGAATAAGACCTGATGTATCCATATCTAATCTATTGACAAGCCTAACTATACAATCTTCCCCTTTTTCTTTAAAGTAGTATAATAATCCATTTGCAAGGGTGCCTTCTTGATATCGCTTAGTTGGATGAACTACTATTCCTGGTGGTTTATTTACAACAACTACATCTTCGTCTTCATATATAATAGACAAATCCATTTTCTGAGGAACAATATCCTGACTTTCCTCCCTGTGTAAATCTATTTGAATCTTATCCTCATTCCTTAAAATATAATTCATTTTCACAGGGAACCCATTAACAAAAATTCTTTTTTCAATGGCGGCTTTTTTTATAAACCTTGAGGATATATTTAATTTATTTTTTAGATATTCTCTTATTTTAGTACCAATAGCTTCATCCTTAATACAATATTCTAGTTTGTTATCCATTTTTTCATTCACACATCCTAATCTACTATTGCTATTACCTCTATTTCAACTAATGCATCCTTAGGAAGCTTAACCTCTACACAAGATCTTGCGGGTTGATTATCCTTAAAATACTTACCATACACCTCGTTCACATCTGGAAAATCACCCATATTCTTAATAAATACGGTAGTCTTCACAACCTTATCAAAAGAAGAATTAGCTTCATCTAATATTTTTCCTATATTCTTTAAGCACTGATCAGTTGCATTCTTTACATTGTCATCAACTAATTTGCCTGTTATAGGATCTAATGGTATTTGACCTGACGTATAGAGTAAGTTTCCTACCTTTACTGCCTGAGAATATGGCCCAATAGCTTTAGGTGCATTTTTTGTGTTAATAATAATTTTTTCCATTGTTATCGCTCCTTATATCATTTGTTTATGTCATCTCCAAGTACTACAATTATATCATATTTATTGCTTTTTTCTTCCACTAATTCATAGTCACTAGCCTTTATTACATTTCCCATATCATCATTTATTTTAGTAAGATCATTTTCATCCGTACCATAAAAAGTAAGTTTTGTTACAGCCACTGGTTTTTGAGGTGCATTCCCAGTAGTAATATTGGTAAACCCTTTGCTGTTAAGTTGTGTCTTAAACCCTTTTGCAAAACCATTTTTAGTAGTACCATTTAATATTTCAATTTTAACATCAGCCTTTTTAACATCAGCCTTTGCTTTCACACTACTACCTAATAATTTGCTATTTGCAACATCATCCATTAAATAATATTTGTTACTATCAATCCCAACAGTTAATCCATTTGCCACAGACATTGTAACTTTTGATTTATCCAAATGACTAAAAGCACGTGCATATTTAAGAACATCATTTGTGCTCATGTTACTTTCAATATTTTTTGATACGGAAGATATTATAGCTGGATACTTTATTATTGTTGAAAATCTACTGAATTTATTCATAGAAGTTTCCAAAAAAGTCTGTTCATTTTTTATTCTTCCAATTTCTCCTGACAAAATAGCGGTATCATTATTATTTTTAACCCATCTATAATATTCTTCTGCCTTTTGCCCATCAAGATTTTGAGTACTTCCATTATCGAAATGAATATGTAAGTTCTGCACATTATCGTCATAGTCCATTTTTTTGTTTACATTCATTGTTATTCCACCAATTGAATTTATTATATTTCTAAACGATGTATAATCTAGCTGAACATAATAATTCACTTTGATATTCATTAAATTCTCAACACTGCTTTGCAAAAATTTAGCACCGTCTACTGAAGTAGCATAATTTAGCTTAGCTGCTTTTTTATCAACTTTTATAAGTGAATCTCTAGGTATTGATACTATGTTTAGTTTTTTATTTTCAGGTTCGTAATGAAATAGTACTATTGAATTTGCTTGATTTGAATTACTAACTTTACTTGAATCCCCTGTATCATTTGAACCTACATCAACCCCTGCAAGCAAAATATTAACAGGTTGATTTTTCTCTGGAACCACAGCTTTTACATTCACCAAATTAGATTTGCTATTTGTTCCAGATAGATAAAATACTGAAAAACATGTAATCCCGACTGCAAGACAAATAAAAATAGCTAAGATAGGAATTCCAACTATCTTTAATATCTTTTTTACATTAAAGTCTTTTTTATTATTTTCCATTTTCATAACGCCCCCTTATAAGCTTCCTAAATGAAATAATCATTTATTATAATCTTTTTCTTTTGCTACTTTACATATAATAAAGTTCCTTGCCTCAACAGTATCCTTATGTATCAAATTACCCCTGCTTATAACTACTGCTATTGTTTTATCAAAAGAAAGTATTAGTGACTCATCTAAGCTCCTAAAAGCCGCATTACGAAGTTCCTCTATACCCGGAAAATTTCTAGATGTTTCAATGTAGTCAGCTAGATATATTACCTTTTCTAAAAGGCTCATATCACTTTTACCTATAGTATGATTTTTAATTGCACTAAGTATATCTTCATCTTCAACGCCCATCACTTTTTGTGCCATAATAGCACCTGCTGCTCCGTGTAGTAATGATGGATTTGCCTCCAATACATAATCAATATCCACTCCATTTTTCCTGCATATATCTAATATCTCTTTTTTATCAATTTCTTTAGCACAATCATGTATTAATCCTGCTATTTTGGCTTTTTTTATATTAGCGCCATATTTTTTAGCCAATTTTTCTGCTGCATCTTCAACTCCTAGGCTATGGTTATACCTACCTTGGCTTAGATTTTCTTTTAAGTAATTTCTCATTTGTTCTTCATTCCACATAAAAACCACCTCACTTTGTATATAATTTTAATTTTTTTATATCTTCATTCACAGAGTAAGGCACAAGATAAGATATATTTTTACCATTTTCAATTCTTTTTCTAATATAGGAAGATGATATATCCATTTGAGGTAAATTAATTAAAATTATATTCTTGTTATATATTTTCTCAATTTTATCCTTTTGATTATATATTTGTTCTTCCTTGTAACCTGGCCTAATAAAAACAGCTAGCTTACAAAGTTCTAAAATAACGCTAACGTTCTTCCAGCCCTCAATTTCCATTAAACAGTCCACTCCGCATATAAAATACCACTGTGTATCAGGTTCTTTTTCACTTAAATATTCAAGAGTTTCATATGTAAAACTATATCCCTCTTTTAAAATTTCGTAATTATTTATTTCAAAAAACCTTTCATATTTTATTGCTTTCTCCACTACCTTATATCTAATATTGGCTTCAGTTATGTCATTGTTTTTTTTATGTGGTGGATTACCTGTTGGTATGAAAACTATCTTATCCAGTTCCAGTTTTTCTAAAGCCTCATATGCAATATGCATATGACCATTATGAAATGGATCAAAAGTTCCACCAATTATCCCTTTTTTCATTTTAATACCTCTTTAGTTGATTTGTTTATAAAGTTTAATATAAATGTAAAAACTATATCTAAATATATTATTTATTATACCACATTTTTCTTTTAGTATATGTAAAAAATTGTATTGCATAAAAATAATCAGGCGAAATCTAACATCACCTGATTGAAACACTACTTTCTATATTAATTCTATTTTAGAATTTTTATTTGATTTTTTGTAAAGTACAAATTTTTTTCCGATTGCCTGTACTCCGTCACAACCTATCTTATCGCATATATAATCACTTGCTTCTCTTGACGTATATTCACTGTTATCTAAAACAGCTATCTTAATAAGTTCCCTTGCTTCAAGTGCATCCCTTACTTGCTTTAAAAACGCACCCTCTATTCCATTTTTTCCAACATGAAATATTGGCTCAAGTTTCATAGCCAGTGATCTTAGGTAACTTCTTTGTTTGCTGGTTATCATTTTATCACTCCTATACTAAAAATTCGAATTCAAAATTATTTAATCTTACAAAGTCATTGTCTTGTATTCCCATAGAAATAAGCTCCGCAATAACGCCTTTGTTTTTAAGCACCTTGTGAAAATACATTAATGATTCAGGATTATTTACATTAACACTGTCAAGTAATCTATCAACAAAAGTCCCCTCCACAATATAAACATTACCTTCTTTTATTATATTGTAAGTAAATCTTCTTTCTTCTTCAACAAACTTATCATCTTGACTAATTTCAAGATCTGCTATTGGAATATTGGAAAGCTGTCTTGCTGCTTCCTTAAGTAAATCATCTACGCCCTGTCTTGTAGCTGCAGATATTTTGAATACATGTTTGTATCCCATTTCATTTAGCTTAGCTTTGAAACTTTCAAAGACATCATCTCCATAGCATATATCACTTTTGTTAGCAGCTATAATTTGAGGTCTATCCCATAGTTTAACGCTATACTTTTTAAGTTCCTCATTGATTTTCTCGAAATCATCTAATGGATCTCTTCCCTCACTACCTGAAATATCAATAACATGAATTAGAAGTCTTGTTCTCTCAATATGTCTTAAAAACTGTATTCCGAGACCTACGCCTTCAGCAGCACCCTCAATTATTCCAGGAATATCTGCCATTACAAATCCTGGTATTCCAGGTAAACTTACTACTCCTAGGTTTGGTTTAATAGTAGTAAAATGATAATTTGCAATCTTTGGAGTGGCTTTTGAAACCACTGATAGAAGCGTAGATTTACCAACGTTAGGGAATCCTACAAGTCCTACATCTGCAAGAAGTTTTAATTCAAGACTAATCCATCTTTCTTCTCCAGGCATACCTGGCTCTGCAAAATTTGGTGCCTGTCTTGTAGATGTACAAAACTTAACATTTCCTTTTCCGCCTTTTCCACCTCTAGCTATTACAATCTTGTCATCTTTGTGAGATAAATCCGCCATTATTTTATTACTCTCAGCATCTCTTATAATAGTACCAACAGGTACTTTTATAAATAAATTCTCTCCTTCTTTTCCGTAACACTTTGAACCAGAACCTCCTGTACCATTTTCTGCAACAAACTTTCTATTGTAGGTAAAATCTAGCAGGGTGGTCATATTAACATCTGTTATAATTGTTACACTACCACCATTACCACCGTCACCACCATCAGGGCCACCTAATGGTACATACTTTTCTCTTCTGAACGAAACCGAACCATTTCCGCCTTTTCCAGACTTAATAAATACTTTGGCCGTATCAATAAACATATTAATCTCCTTTTAAAGAACAAATTTTATGATTTAAAAAAGCACCCCCGGTAAAAGGGTGCTCCAAAATTATTCAGCTATACTATCCTCAATAACTACAGGATAAACACTTGCTTTCTTTTTGTCTTTTCCTACTCTTTCAAATTTAACTACTCCATCAATTTTAGCATAAAGTGTATCATCTGATCCTTTTCCTACGTTAGTGCCTGGGTGAATCTTTGTTCCTCTTTGTCTAACAAGTATGTTTCCGCCGAGTACGAATTCTCCATCTGCACTTTTAACTCCAAGTCTCTTTGATTCACTGTCTCTTCCATTTCTTGAGCTACCTACTCCTTTTTTATGAGCAAATAACTGAAGGTTCATTTTTAGCATTCTACTGCACCTCCTTTACTTCTAGTTTAATATAATCTTCGTAATTATCTTCTATGTTCTTAATTCCTAAAAGCATGGTTTCCATCAATACTTGACATTTTTTAATTTGTGCTTCAGATTGATCATTTAAATCTAAATTCAAATAACCATCATGTTCACCAATTTTAGCTTTTACCTTTACTATATCCGTTATACCATTACAAATGGATATGGATACAGCAGATACAGCACTACATACTATGTCATATCCTTCATAACCATAATCGGCATGACCATTTATATCAAATGAAACTAAGTAATTACATTTTTTTTCAAAAACAACTTTTATCATAATTAAGCTTCTATCTTTTCAATTACAAGCTTAGTATAAGGTTGTCTGTGTCCTTGTTTTCTTCTATAGTCTTTTTTACGCTTAAATTTGAACACTATAATTTTTTTAGCTTTTCCTTGCGCTGTTACTTTTGCAATGACTTTAGCTCCTTCAACTACAGGCTTACCTAAAACTAATCCATCTTCCTTGCTAACTGCAAGAACATTAGATAGTTCAACACTTGAATCAATTTCAGCTTCTAGTTTTTCAACGAATATTACGTCTCCTTCTGAAACTTTGTATTGTTTTCCACCAGTTACTACAACTGCGTACATAAAAACACCTCCTCATTCCAGTCTCGCCAACTCAGGTACACAAGATTCTAAAATCCTATGTTTCGATAAAACCCTCTGCGTGCGGTCTACATATGACAGTTTATCATATGTCAACATATTTGTAAAGTAAATCACCCATATATTTTATAAGCTTTCATTTCTTGTATTTGACTTTGAAATACTAGCATTTCAACCTTTATTCTATCAACATTTTTCACATAATTAACATAGATATTTTTGTTCACTCCCTGAATATCCTCTACAAAACTCTCGAGAGATTTAGTTATTTCTGATTTGTATACTTCACCTATTTCAATATATATATGTTTATTTTCATTTTTTAATGAAATCCTAAGTATATCATTTCTAATTAAATGCTTTAAATAAGAAAATTTCAGTATTTTGCCCTTACCAAAACAATGGCTACAATCCTCTTCTATATAATCTAATATAGATTTTCCCCTTCTACGCCTTGCGATCTGTACAAGATTAAGTTCTGTAAAAGGATATATTATGGTCTTATTTTTATCATCTTTAAATCCATGTTCTAAAATACCCAGTATTTTTTTCTTTGCTTTTTTATCTTGAATATCAATAAAATCTATAACAATTATTCCACTTAAATTTCTAAGTTTTATTTGTCTTGTTATTTCCTTTGCTGCTTCAAAATTTGTTATTTCTACTGTTTTTTCTATATTTATACCTTTTATATTTTTCCCCGAGTTTACATCTACAACATACATTGCCTCTGTTTTATCAATAACTATTGATCCACCACAAGGCAAAATTACATTTTTATTTCTGAGGGCCAAGATCTCACTTTCAATTCCATAAAATTCCATTATAGGAATATTGTCTTCATAGAGTTCAACGCTTGTTTGTATATCCGTTTTATCCTTAAAATAGTCCTTCAAAAACTCATAATCAGTTTCACTATTCACTACCACTTTTCTCGTGGATTCACCAACAGCATCTCGTAAAATCTTTCCTAAAACTCCCCCAGGACTATATAAAAGTTTGGGTTTATTTGTGAACGTTGCCTTCTTTACAATATCACTATATACTCCATATAGCTTATTTATTTCTTGATTTATTTCTTCAATAGGCACTTTTTCTGCATTGGTTCTTATCATAACGCCTACATCCAAAGGTTTGTATATTTCTTCAAGAAATTTTTTTTGCAAATCTGAATCCACAATTTTTTTGGAGATATTTATTTCATTAGTTAGTGTTTCTATCACAGAATACCTTCCTGGTATACTTATATTATTGTTTACCTTAGGACCTTTACTTCCCATACTTTCTTTAACAATTTCAACTAACAGCTCTTCACCCTTTTTAACATTCAGATTTCCAAACCTAGAATCTAAATACATATAAGCATTTTTTCCTACTCCAATATCTACAAAGGCACACTTTATACCCTGGACAATATTTTTAACTATACCCTTATAAATTTGTCCCGGATAAACTGTCTCTTCATCTTCCTCAATATAACATTCACGAAGTTTTTCATCCTCTGTTATACATATTTTAAGTATATCCTTTTGTCTTTCAATATATACATCTTTCAAATTTTGCACCTCGATACTTTAGATTAACAATCTAATCTGTATATTTTTCAAAATATTCCCATAGCGGCATGATATTTGTGCCCCTAGCTCCATATATCTCTTTTCTAATGATTTCAGTAAAAGCTATAGGATCAACGTTTTCTGTATGCGTTTTAATATATTCAGAAACTAATTCTGATGAAAGATTTTCCCTGCTTCCACAAGAAATAGCCACATTAATAATCAAAACATTATTTTTTATTTCAAATTTAAATTCCCTTACCATTGGCCTTATATTTGTATCTTTTTCGCCACTTTTTGTCTTTTTAATTATATTCCACTCGTCTTCTTTTGATAATTGTAAAAGTTTTTCTTCTAAACCATTAGTATCTTCATATTTAATCCTTATTTCATAACTTGCGCTGTTAACAGCTGACATGGACTGTGGAATCTTTTTTCCATCTTTATCACACGATTCTTTTATTCCAACCACTTTCAAAAGTTTTAAACTATCTGTTGACTTTTTGTTAAATCTTTCTTTAATTTCTTCGCAATCTACTTCTTCACCAAACTCGATATCCAAATACTCTCCTGTGGAATGCATTCCAACTGATAAAGGTTGTGCAATGGAAAGTCTCATATGTGGGTTAAATCCATTAGAATATTCCACTGGAAGTGCTGCTCTTTTAAAGGTTCTCTGCAACGCCCTCATAAGATCAAGATGAGCGACGAATTTTATATCAGGACCTTTTTTAAATTTTATTGAATAACGCACCTTCAAAACACTCTCCCTCTTTAAACTTTAGATTAACGCCACAGTTGGTACATCCAAGCCTGCAATCTGGAGTAATCGCTGCCTCTTTTGCCTTTTCATTTTCACCCATGAGGAACTCTTTATTAACTCCAATTTCAATGAAATCCCAAGGAAAAACTTCATTATAACTTCTATCTCTATAAGCATAAAAATCTCCATCAACATTGCAATCTTTCAAAGCCCTCATCCAAGCATCATTACTAAAATACTCTGTCCATGCGTCAAATTTAGCACCATTTTCAAACGCCTTTACCAATACATCGCACATTTTTCTATCGCCTCTTGCAAATATAGCTTCAAGGTAACTCACCGGAGTTTCATGCCAATTATAAGTTATTTTTCCATTCATAGCTTTCCTAAGTTCACTGATTTTTCCTCTTACGGAAGTCATTTTATCCATAGGTGCCCATTGGAATGGTGTGAATGGTTTTGGAATAAAGATAGATGTACTAACAGTAACCTTTAGCCCTTTTTTCCTCTCTGGCTTTGGAATTTTATAATATTCATCTAGTACTTTTGTAGATAAGGATGCTATTTCCCTCACATCATCTATTGTTTCATATGGAAGTCCTATCATGTAATAAAGTTTAATTGTAGACCACCCTGCAACAAAAGCATCAGAAACGGAATCAATTAAATTTTTCTCAGTTACTCCCTTGTTTATAACATCTCTCATCCTTTGAGACCCTGCTTCTGGAGCAAACGTAAGTCCAGTCTTTCTTACCTTTTCTATTTCCTTTATAAGGTCAACTGAGAAAGAATCTATTCTAAGCGATGGAAGTGACACTCCAACATTTTGATTTTTATATTTTTCAACTAGTGAAAACACTAAATTTTGAATATCAGAATAATCACATATACTTAACGAAGTAAGCGAAAGATTTTCATATCCAGTATTTTCAATAAGTTTATCTGCAAGTTCAACTAATTTATCCGTCTTTTTTTCTCTCACAGGTCTATAAACCATTCCAGCCTGACAAAATCTACATCCTCTTGTACATCCCCTAAAGGTTTCAAGCATTATTCTGTCATGGATTATTTCATTGTAAGGAACTATTATTTTATCAGGATAGTCCACTTCATTAAAATTAGTAATTATACGTTTTTTTACTCGCTTTGGTACATCAAGAAACTTAGGATTAAATTCTTTTATAGTTCCATCTTCATTATAAATCACATCATATAAGCTAGGTACATAAGTTCCTTCAATCTTAGATGCTGCTCTTAGAAATTCACTTTTACTTTTACCCTTAAATTTTTTGTATAAATCTAATACGTCATTTAAGTGCTCTTCTCCTTCTCCTAAAGAAAATATATCAGCTATATCATGTAGTGGCTCAGGATTGTACGCACATGGTCCTCCGCATAATATTATTGGATCTTCTTCCCTTCTTTTAGAAGCTCTGACTTCCATTCCTGACATATTAAGCATATTTAAAATATTCGTATAACTCATCTCATATTGAAGGGTGAATGCAACAAAATCAAATTCACTTAACGGATCCTTTGTCTCAAGAGTATAAAGAGGGATATCATTCTCCCTCATTAATTTTTCCATATCAGGCCAAGGCGCAAATGCTCTTTCGCAATATGTGTCCTCTCTTTTATTCAAAACATGATATAGTATTTTCATTCCAAGATGAGACATACCTATCTCATATACGTCTGGAAAACAAAATGCAAATCTAATATCCACTTCATTTTTATCTTTGATACAACTGTTAAGTTCTCCGCCTACATAACGTGCAGGCTTTTCTACTCTATATAAAATATCATCAGTTATTTTTTTCAACTTTTCTTCCCCCTACTAGGCTATTCATTTTTATATTTTAACATATTAAACTGTAAAATGAAATTGTTTTAGGGACATACAAAAAATGCCTTAGAATAAAAACTTATTTTTACACTAAGACATTTTATAGTTTTTCATAAATTAATGGAACATACTTCTCCATTTATCTTTACATTTTCAAATTTAATATTCTCGATATTTTTAACATGAATTGTGTTTTTCACTCCATTTAATTCTGAATCTTTTATATACACATTTTTTATGGGGCTTCGGTTATAAGCTTCTAAGAAAATACCATTTTCAGCATTTATATTGTTTTCAATTGAAGTTTTTATATTTGAAAGAAATATATTTTTTATAATTGGAGTAAATTTCCCAATATCATTTTCCTCATAATTCATGGTAGCATGAATTACAGCAATCTTGGCTTTGCTAATAATACTATCCCTAACATATATATTTTCAATGGTGCCCCCACGAACAGAATTTGTTTTAATTCTAAGCGGATAATCTAAATCTTTACTATGAAAAATATTTTTCTCGGCAAATATATTTCTAACTCCACCAGCCACCTCACTTCCAATGGTTATTCCTCCGTGCCCTGCTTTAAACATATTATTTCTTATTATTATATTTTCTGATGGTACATTTATTCTCCTTCCATCGTTGTTTCTTCCAGACTTAATTGCAATACAATCATCACCTGTGTCAATTTCACAGTCTTCTATAATAACATTTTTGCAAAACTCCGGATCAATACCATCATTGTTATAATAAAGAGTTTTGATTTTCACTCCTTTTATCAATATATTTTCACTAAGACATGGATGTATCTCCCACATTGGTGAATTAATTATACTTATACCTTCAATTAATATATTTTTACAATTAACAGTCTCTAAAAAACTAGGTCTAAGAGTGGACACCTCATCACTTAATATTCTTTTTTTCACCGAAAAACCCTTCTCAGCCCACTTAAACAACTTTTCTCTAATGATTTGTTGGTTTTCCTGTCCAAAATGCCCATACTTCCATGGCATCCAGTTATAGTAATCAGCTTGACCATCTATAATTCCGCTACCAGTTATAGCTATATTTTGCTCATTAATAGCATATATAAATGGTGAAAAATTATAGCACTCTATTCCTTCCCAAAATGTGTTTACAATTGGATAAAATATATTAGTTTTATTTCTAATAAACTTTATTACAGAATTGTCTCCAAGTTCTAGATTAACCCCACTTTTAAGTCTTATAGCGCCTGTATAATAAATCCCTGAGGATACCTTTACCGTTCCTCCCCCTTTCTCATAACACTCTTCAATAGCAGCTTTAAAAACATGGGTATAATCTTTTACTAACTGCTCTTTGCAAGTAGGTTCTACGTCTCCTCTTTCAGATGTTACAAAATATTGTTCTTTTGTATCTAAAATATATTTACTATACTTATCATCATTAATGAAATATATTTTATCATCAAAACTTGGACGATTTAACATTACTGATTTTTCTATAGATTTATATAACTCTTTATTCCAATATATTCCATTTTCCATAATAGTTCTCCCCAATCAATATCCTAATTGATCTGCTACAATTATTATTTTAATTCTACCTTCAAATTTAATTCCGTTATGAATAATGGTAGTAAAATTACAAATTCTTTTTTTACAATCACAATCCATGCAATATCCAGTTTCTGCGCAAGGCGTCTCATGTTTTATTCTTTTTGAATTCATTGGAGCTATATCCTTTATCCTTTTAAATGCATCATCAATGCTATCCACAATTTTATTAATGCCAGCTACAATTATTACATTTTTAGGGCCAAAAATCATTGCAGCAACCCTATTTCCAGTACAATCCGTATTGACTAATTCACCATTCTTAGTAATAGCATTTGTGCCTGTTATCAAATAATCTGCTGTAAGTGATTTTCTGTGTATCTCCACTATGTCTGGATCAAAAGGAAGTTTTTGATATCTATCAAAGAATTTATAGTCTCCATTCCTAAGTATATCTACTATTCCCATTTCATTGAGTGTGGTAGATCCACCCAGTGCAACGCTTGCACCGTCTTCAATCATGTCTAATAATTTTATTTTTGCCTCTTCAAGTGTTTCCACATATAAAGCTTTAAAATGTTTTTGGTTTAAAACTTTTACTATTTTTTCTGCCTTACAAATATACTGCCACTTCTTTATTTCATCCATCTATCTACACTCCTCTTGTTTCACCTGGTACAATTTTTTGTTTTTTATATCCTACATTATTATTTCCAAAACACTGTTCATATCTCCACCCTGTTAATTCTTCAATTGCTCCCTTTGCTTCTGGAGTTACGTCATCTTTAGAACCCCCAGCCTGAACCCTATTTACTTCATCTACCAATAATTTGTGACTTTCTTTTGTAAGTTTAAATCTTGCTGCCGCAACCCAAGTTATAAGAAGTAATACAAATGGAACTGCGATGGCAATTATGCATATTCCAACTATAGCACTATGTGGTTGCATACTAACCTTTATATTTTTTCCACTTTTAAAACCACAGGCTGCCAATGCAAATCCAAGCACTGCTGATTCTACTGCTTGTGCTATCTTTCCAAAAAAACTGTTTACCCCGTTATATACTCCTTCTCTTCTCTTACCTGTTATTGCTTCATCTATATCTGCAATAAATCCCATCTGATAAGTTGGCACAAAATCTATAGAAGTTTTGCCTGCAATATTAACTATTGCAAATACTACTAATAAAGTTACTATTAATGATGATTTTCCCATGATAACCAGCCCCAGGTACCCTGCAAGAGATACAAAAACTATTGCTGATCCCACCATGAATGCCTTTGGACCTCCGAACCTATATGCTAGAATAATATATCCAAATAAAGCGATACATGAAACTATTGCTGAAACACCATTTATATTTGCTACTGTAACAGATGATACCAATAAAACATCTATTGCAAAGAAGGTAAATACTCCCCCAGTTATTTGTTTAAAAATACTTCCCAAAAACCACATAACACTGTGAAGTCTAAATGATCTATTCCTCATACTTGAAGATATATCCAATCCAAGTTTTTTAAATATTTCTATTATTGAACCTGCTGAATCCTCATAAACGATCGTCTTTGGGTCCCTCTCATAAACATTGCAATAAAAAAAGATTAGTGCTAAAGCCATTATTATTCCATAGGTGACTCCAGTATAGAAAAATGCTTTTGGTGCGTTTTTACCAAACATAATAAAAAATTGTGCAGGGATAAATGCTGCTATAATGCTTGATATATTACCGCAGTATGATTTACCTCCAATAAGTTTTGCTTTTTCAGCTGCATTCTGGGTCATCTCAGCTGGAAGTGTGGTTCCTGGTACAAATATTAATGTATAGCATGTTTCATAAAGGAAGTTAATAATAAAGTAGAAAATAAATGTGTGTCCATTTGTCCATAATAATGGAAATAGAATAACTATTCCAATTATACCTATAAGCATAAAAAATTTTCTTCTTCCAAATTTTATACCCAGTTTTGTTTTACCAAAATTATCACTTATAAATCCTAGAATAGGATTACCAACAGCATCAATAAGCCTTGCAACTGTAAATATAAGCCCTGCTTGTATTGCACCAATTCCACATACAGTTACATAAAAATACATAAGCCAAGCTGATATCATTCCAGCTGCTCCACTTCCAAGGAAATTAATGCTTGAGTATCCAAGAATATTTCTTATTTTTAATTTTTCATTCATGATTTTTCCCCCTAATAATATCGTTTACATAATACAAATTTAAAATAACTTGACTATTCAATAAGTTCATATTCCGCTGCTGCCAAAACAAATGGTCCTAGTCCCTTAGGTTCATTACTAACTATTGGTTCACTTATATAGTAAGTAAATGTTCCATCCCTATTGTCCTTACCACCTAGTCCTGCCACATAACATATCTTGTTTAAATTTAAGTATCCATCTCTGGTTTCTAATATAAATTCACTAATCAGCCCTTTATATGCTTCTTTAGCTATACTTTTTAATTCTTTAGGTAATAGCCCTTTCCTCACGCCTTTTAGTAATGCATATACAATCATGGACGATCCTGACGCTTCTAGATAATTTCCCTTTCTACCTCCTTCATCTAATACTTGATACCAAACATGACTTTCCACATCCTGAATTTTCAGCAAAGAAGAAATACAATTATTTAAAATTTCAATTAGCATGTTTCTATCTTTATTATCTTCACTAATAATTTCCAAAGTATCTACCAGGGCCATCACATACCATCCCATTGATCTACTCCAAAAGTGTTTAGATAAGCCAGTTTCCTTATTAGCCCATAGTTGCTGTCTAGCTTCATCATATGCATGATACAAAAGTCCTGTTTTTTCATCTTTTAGGTTTTTTTCACTTATTATAAACTGCTTTGTTACATCATAAAATTCTGATAATTCCCCAAATTGTTTTATATATTTAGCATAAAAAGTGGCTCCCATATATAAGCCATCAAGCCATATCTGATTAGGATATATATTTTTGTGCCAAAATACTCCTTCCTTTGTTCTTGGGTGATCATCTAGCTGTGTTCTTAAAGAATCTACTGCTTTTTTATATTTTAAATTTTTAGTTTCCGAGTACAAGCTCAATAATATTTTTCCATTATTTAGATGATCTATATTGTACTCATCTTTTCTGTAACCGTTTATACTTCCATCCTCATTAATAAAATGATCCATAGTTTTTATTATAAATTCCAAATACTTTTTGTCCTTTGTTTGTTTATATATCTGGTATATTCCATCTAAAGTCAATCCATATTCGTAGCCCCAGTGATCTGTTAATTCAATTTTTTTTTCAATTATTGAATCTGACATCCATTTTCCATAATTATTCACATCTTTAACCTCCAATAAAATAAGTTTATCCTATGCATTTGTTAACGTTAACATTATTATGTAAAAATGAGATCTAACTAACAATAGCTTTACATAAATATTCCTCCCTTATATGTTGTTTGGTGTACATGTTAACGTTAACGTGTGTGTTATAATTAAATAATATCACCATTATTTTCCACTGTCAATGATTATTTTTTTTTCATATATATGTTTGCTAATGCATAATATATTTTACCTTTTTTAATCTGAAAGAAAATAAAATATAAATTGTGTGTTTTATTTTCTTTCAGATGCCTTAACATAATCATCTAATGATATATTCCCATAATTTTTAATTCCTTCTATAATTTCACTTTCATAAATTATTTTTATCATCTGCATATCCTCATCAAGAACAATTAGTATAATAT
>Ga0255362_1000026_pt1 | contig 49339 bp, 44 predicted proteins | sample GFST75r2metaG_FD_186000 | JGI IMG/M metagenome (GOLD analysis project Ga0255362, IMG submission 186000)
CCACAACTTCAATGTAATCAATTTTAGCTAAGACTTCAGAATTTATTTTTTCTTTAATGATATCTTTAATGATGCTGGACTTTCTTTCACCCTTTTTAAGGGCCTCTTTAGATAAATTAAGGCTTTTATTTAGGATCAGAGCAGCTTTTCTGCCATTTTCTGATAGGTAGGTATTTCTAGAACTTTTTGCAAGTCCATCTGTTTCTCTTATTATTGGACATCCAACTATTTCAATGTCAAAGTTCAAATCCCGTACCATTCTTTTTATAACAGCTAACTGTTGGGCATCCTTTTCACCAAAGTAAGCTTTATCAGGTGTTATTATATTAAATAACTTAGAAACCACCAGGCAAACACCTCCAAAGTGGACAGGACGTTTTGCACCACATAAACCATCAGTTAACCCAGCTACGTTTATTGTTGTACATGCATCATTAAAGTACATACTTGAAGGTGATGGATTAAAAATAAGATTAGCACCTGCACTAAAACATAAAGATTCATCACTTTTCATATCGCGAGGATAAGTTTCTAAATCTTCGTTTGCACCAAACTGAGTTGGATTTACAAATATACTTACTATAACTCTATCATTTTCCTTTGCGGCTCTTTGAATAAGACTCTCATGACCTTCATGTAAAAAACCCATAGTGGGTACAAGACCAATACTGAGACCTTCTTTTCTCCATGTTTTTATTTGATTTCTTACTTCATCTATTGAATTTAATATGTTCATTACTAGTTTCCCCCTAATACAATTTGCCGATAATTTCATCATCAATTTTAAAACTGTGTTCCTCAGAAGGAAAAACACCATTTTTTACTTCATCAATATAATCTTTAAATGCAGTATTCATAACTTCACCAGCATTGCCATAGGTCTTAACAAATTTAGGCGTGAAATCTGTAAATAAGCCTAGCATATCCTGATATACAAGAATTTGTCCATCACAGAATTTGCCAGCACCAATCCCTATAGTTGGCACAGTGACGCTTTCGGTTATAATTTTTGCAAGTTTCCAAGGTATGCCTTCAAGCACAATAGAGAATACTCCAGCATCTTCTAATTTTTTTGCATCATCTATTATTTGTTTAGCCTTGTTTTCATCTTTACCTTGAACCTTGAAACCACCAAACATATTTACGGATTGAGGCGTTAGTCCAATATGCCCCATTACTGGAATCTGAGCTTTAACAATGGCTTTAACTTCTTCATATACTGTAGCTCCCCCTTCAAGCTTTACAGCACCAGCGCAGCCCTCTTGAATTATTCTTCCAGCATTTTTAACTGCATCATATACAGAAGTTTGATAGGACATAAAGGGCATATCACCAACCACAAGGGCGTCTTTGCTGCCACGAGTAACTGCCTTTATATGGTGAAGCATATCCTCCATTGTTACACTTAATGTGTCTTTATATCCAAGGCATACCATTCCAAGAGAGTCACCAACTAAAATCCCATTAACGCCAGCATTATCTATAATCTTTGCCATAGAATAATCATAAGCAGTTAGCATTGTTAGTTTTTCAGTTTTTCCTTTTGCGTCCATGAAAGTTGATACACTGTTCTTCATGTTTATTACCTCCTCATATTATTTAGTATTCTTCTCAATTGATTGTAGGAAACTTGAATATTTTTTTTCTCAGATAAATCTACTAAGTTCAAAGACAAGCGTTTATATAATTCAGCATCTTTATCCGGTATAACGGATAGGTGATGTTTTATTGTATCCACATCCATGCGCTCTACAGGACCAGTTAATGCATTAATAAATCCACTTTTCTTTATGTTATTTATATTGTTCTCTATTAATGGCATAAGTGCGCTTAAGGCAGTTTCATTATCAATGCCACAATCAACTAGATATTTACATCCTATATCTAAAAGTGAGAGTACCAAATTTGAAACAGTAACACTAGCAAGATGATATAGTGGTTTCTTATCTTTATCTATTAGAATAACTTTATTGCCTAAGCCACTAAAAACATTTTTTAATGCAGATAGATATTGTTCATCTCCTTCTATTGAAAAATATATTTTGTCTAATGATTTATAGGTGGTGAATTTATCAAAAAAAACACCCATTGGGTGAATAGAATATCCGAATGCTCCTAAAGTGTTTATGCTAAAAAAGATTGATGAGGATAAGGAACCACTTGTATGGCAAATGATTTTATCTTTTAGATTATATTCTTTAATTTCAGACCATATCTGGGGGATTACATCATCGGGAGTAGTTATAAATATTACATTACAACTTTGAATTAGGGTTTTTAATTCTGAGTAAAAAAAGCTATTTGTGAATCTGGCAGCTTTTTTAGCAGAATTTAGATTTTTGCTGTAGTAACCAGATAATTTTAGTTTATGAATACTAAAATATTTACCTAGGCTTACTCCAACTCTTCCAGCACCTATAAAACCGATATTAAAATCCATGGCATCACCAGCTTTTTATAATAATAAAGGGGCTATCTCAAAAGTAAGAGAAATTGCAAAGCAATTTTCTAATTTTGAGACAACCCCGTAGCTCCCGTATAAGCTGTCCCATTCAATTCGATATGAGCAGAATAATAATCTTATTTTTAAATAACACTTTTGGTGCAGTTCGAAACGATACTACCCGAAAATATTTTAACATATATTAGTTATGGATTCAAATATATATTAAATATATATTAAAGATATGGATAAGATGTATAATAATTATTTACAGGAGGTATTTATGAATATAAACTATATTTTTATAATAGCACTGGCCTTGTCATTAGATGCATTTGGCGTTGCTATAAGTATTGGTATAAACAGGTCACTTAGAATAAAAAATAAGATATTATTTTCAATATCATTTGGCTTTTTTCAATTTTTATTTTCATTTATAGGTGCATATCTAGGATTCTTCTTTAGTACATATATTATATCTATACCTAAAATAATGGGGGGAGCAATTATATCTATTGTTGGAATAATTATGATTAGAGATGGCTTTGAACATAAAGATAATACTTTTTTGCTGAAGAATAAAATGTATGCTATTCTTGGTGCATCTGTAAGTATAGATGCATTGGTTATTGGATTCACTATTTTAGGACATAGTCTAGATCTAATTTCATTGCTTGTTCAAACTGTTTTCATTGGAGTAGTTACATTAATCATTTCTTCAATTGGGTTTATTATTTCAGTATTTATTTCTAAAATTGATGTAATAGCCAAATATGCAGATTTTATGGGTGGAGTTATACTTATAGCATTTGGAATAAAATTGATGTTTTTTTAATGATTATATTTGCATCAGAGATTATACAATGATATATATGTGATATAATTAAAATAAAAATTATTATAAGGTGATATGGTGAATTATGAATCTTGTTTAAAAGAAAAAAAAATTAAAATAACCAGAGGAAGAGTAGTTATTTTAAATATTATATATAATTCTCTTCAACCAATAACTGCGGATTTTATATATGAAACCTCAGTTGATCAAGGGAATAATATTGACCTGTCCACAGTTTATAGGAGTCTAGAACTGTTTGCAAGCAAAGATATTGTGGATAAATTTGATTTAGGTGACGGAAAATATAATTATAAAATAAAAGAATATAAACATAAGCATAAAATTGAATGTAGTTGTTGTCATAAAAAGGTAGAGATAGATTGCCCTATGATTCCAATAGAAGAATTAATTAAGAACAAAACTGGATTTGTTCTTCTAGAGCATGAACTTAATATGAAGGCTGTTTGTCAGGATTGCTTGAAAAAAATATCTGAAAACAATGAAAAATGATTATATTAATTGGATTGATTTACATTTTCTAAATATGAAAGTGGTTCAAGTGTTTTAACACTCCAAAGACCTTCGCTATTCTTCTGCATAATAATTCTATATTTAACAGTCTTATGTGGAACTTTATATTCCATGCCCTGTACCTCAAGTATTGCAATTTTTGTGTCTGAAAATACAAGGTGGTAATAATCCACATTGTACAATTTATAATTGTTAAAAAATCCAGTAGTTAAATAATGCTTTGCAGAATAATTAATATCTGTATTTTTGCTGTTTTGAATATTATGTATTACTATAATAAGTATAAAAACTAAAATGCAGAAAAAAACTATCAATGTATTTTTATGTTTAGGATTCTTTTTCAAAGAAGCCACCCCCTAAATTAATATCCATAAAATGTAAATATATTATAATAAATATAGAAACATTTGTAAAGACTCAATGTACTTTAATTTTGATGTAAATAAAGGAGTGTTATAATGAATTTTTCGTCTTTAGTTTTAATGGAAAAGGATAAAGCCAGTAATCTTTTTGTAAGAGAGCTTGGTAGCTATGAAGTGAGTGATGGAGCAGAATATGTGTCTAAAATGTACTACGATGGTGAAAAGGTTAATATGTTTTTTGATACATGTAAAGATGTTGAAGAATGGGAATACTCAGCTATCTTTGATGTTTTTAACTATAACATGTTTACAAAACAAGGTTATGAAATAGAGGATGTAGATGATGAATATAATCCTACTTGGAAACTGAAATTTGATTTTTTACCAGAACATATGGATATGAAAGCTAAGCTTGTAGAAACATGTATTCTTGTTGAAAAAGCCATTAAGGATGCTTTCGAGGAAATTAAAGATAAAGAGAGTTTATACTAAAAAAGTGTTGAAAGTATTTTTCATAAGTAATTGTAATAAAAACACATCGAATCCGAGAGGAGAAAAATATATGGATAAAATAGAAAAAACAAAATCAAGAGATATGATTGATGAAAAATATAAATGGAAAATAGATAAAATATACAAGGATAACCAAGCCTTTGAAGAGGATTTAAAAAAAGTTAAAAGTTATGTATCACAAATAAGTAATTTCAGTGGAAAATTTGGTCAAAGCACAAAGCTGTTGGAATTTTACAAATTAGATGAAAAAGCTTCAAGAATATTAGAAAAATTACTTGTCTATGCACATCAAAGAAGTGATGAAGATACTGGAAATAATGAATTTCAAATTTTAAGGAGCAAAATAGATTCTTATTTTTCAGAATTTAGTAGTGCAGAGGCTTTTTTTATTCCAGAAATATTAGCACTTCCAGAAGGTACTATTGAAAGAGAAATTAAGGAGCTACCAGAATTAAAGCTGTATGAATTTGCGCTTAATGATATTTTAAAAATGAAACCACACATACTCTCAAAAAGTGAAGAAAAACTTTTAGCTGGAGTTTCTGATTGTCTAGAAGCACCAGGTAATATTTTTAGTATGCTTTCAAATGCGGATATGACATTTCCTAACATAACTGATGAGGATGGAAAAGAGGTTGAACTAACGGAAGTAAAATATAGTAATTATATAAAATCTAAAAATAGAGAGGTTAGGAAAAAAGCATTTACTACTCTATTTAATACTTATGGAAAATACAAGAATACCTTTGCCGAGGCACTATCATCTTCTGTTAAAAATTTTGTATTTCAATCTAAAGTAAGAAAGTACAATAATTCTATGGAATCTAGTTTAATGCCAAATGATATTCCAGTAGCTGTATATACAAATCTTGTGGCAACTATAAATGATAGGCTACAAGCTTCTATGCACAGGTATGTGGAAATCAAAAAAAAGCTTTTAAACTTAGATGAACTTCATATGTATGATTTATATGTTCCTATAGTTGATGTTCCAAAAGAACATATTGAGTTTGAAGATGCTGTGAAAATTGTAAAAGAAGGATTAAAACCTCTTGGAGAAGATTATTTAAAAATCTTTCAAGAAGGTATTGATGATGGATGGGTAGATGTATTTGAAAACAAGGGCAAAAGAGGGGGAGCTTATTCCTCTGGATGTTATGATACTATGCCATATGTACTATTAAATTACAATTACGAATTGAATGATGTATCAACTCTAGCTCATGAGATGGGTCATTCAATACATTCACATTACTCAAGGGAAAATCAGCCTTTTATATATTCAGATTACTCATTGTTTTGTGCAGAGGTTGCTTCAACTACCAATGAATGCTTACTTATTAATCACTTGATAAATAAGGAACAAAACAAAGAAAAAAAATTGTATTTTATAAATCAACAACTTGAACAAATAAGAACTACAGTGTTTAGGCAAGTTATGTTTGCAGAATTTGAAAAAGTAATACATGAAAGTATAGAAAATGGTTCACCACTTTCAGAAGATGATTATTGCAAAATATGGCATGAACTTAATGTGAAATATTTTGGGGAAAACATGGTTGTTGACAAGGAAATTGATATGGAATGGGCAAGAATACCTCATTTCTATAGTGATTTTTATGTTTATCAATATGCCACTGGTTACTCCGCAGCAAATTCATTTTGTAATATGATGCTTGGTGAAGAAAAAGATGCGGTATCTAAATATAAAGGTTTTTTGAAGAGTGGATCTAGTGATTATCCAATTGAAGTATTAAAAAGAGGCGGGGTTGATATGACAACACCAAAACCTCTTGAGGACACAATAGATACCTTCAATAAGTTATTGGATATGCTAGAAAACTAAAAGTAACAATATACATGGGATAACGTTGCAAGTTATTTGATAAATCCTCAGTTTTATTTCTTAAAACTGAGGATTTATCAACTTATACGCTAGTCCATAATATTTAACTTATCCATGGATACATTAAATTAAGAATTGAATGGTTTCATTAATCAATTTAAAATAAAATCAAAATAAAGTATCTTGTTAATTATTACATAATGATGTAATATTATAATAAATAATCGGGAATTTTAGTCTTTGATTAATAAGGAGAACTTTATGAGATTAGAGTTTATGGATAATGTTAAAGAAAATGATGTTTTAGGAAAAAATATATATACTAATGAAGGTGCCATATTGCTAAGAGTGGGTATTAAATTAAATAGTATATTTATACAAAGACTTAAAGAAATAGGTGTTTCTTATGTTTATATAGAGGACGATAGGTTTGAAGATGTAGTTACTCATGATGAAAAATTGGTAGAGCTTAAAAGTTTGACTATGAAAAATATGTCACAAATAACGAAAAATATTTGTAATAATGATAAAACAAGTATAAGACAATCAGTAAAAGTATTGGAAGAGTTAATTGACTATATTGTGGAAACAGGAGATGTGAACAATTGTCTTTTCGATATAAAGACGTATGATAATTACACATATCTTCACTGCATCGATACATGTGTAATGTCAACATTTCTAGGACTTAATATGAATTTTAATTCAAATGAATTGAGAGAACTTGGTACAGGGGCAATTTTACATGATATAGGCAAGACAAAGGTACCTTACTCTATAATAAATAAAGAAGGATCTTTAACTGACGCTGAGTATAGGCTGATAAGAAAGCATCCTATTTATGGAAAAGAAATTCTAGAGAAAAATTATACAATATCCGACAATACAATTAAAGTTGTATCAGAACATCATGAGAGATTTGATGGAAAAGGTTACCCATATGGATTAAGTGGTAATTCTATATCTAAATTTGGAAGGGTTGCATGTGTATGTGACGTATATGCTGCAGTTGCAAGTAATAGAAGCTATAGGAAGAGATTTAAGCCTAATGATGCTTATGAACTTATATTGGCAGGTAGCGGTAGTATGTTTGACAGTAACATTGTAAATAAATTTAAAAATACTTTTTCCGTTTATCCATTAGGTAGTCATGTGATTTTATCAAATAAGGTAGAAGGTTATGTAGTAAGGCAAAATAGCGGATTTCCTGATAGACCAATTATAAGGGTTTTGAATGCTATGTCAATAGAATGTTCAGAAAGATTTTATGAGATTGACTTAATATATAACGTTAATATTACAATAGAAGATGTAGTTTAATTAATATTAAAAATGGATTAATTATAGCAAATAATAAAAAATAGTCCTTTAGTTGTAGTGAAATATTTAAAAATAATAAACTATCTATTAAAATGGAGAATATTATGGATAAAAATACAAGATCACTTATTGAAAGTATTTGCAGGAATAACAATTATCAAATAACAGAGCTTAAATGTGGAAGTGATTATTTATGGGGAGTTATAAATAGTGAAATGTTTCCTAAAAAACTTTTTATATTTTTTGAAAATAATAAGCGAAAACAATTAGACTTAGTCATAAATGATTTGGAAATTAATCATAAAGACAGTATAGATTATATTAAGGTTTTAGTAACAAAAAGTAATGCTGATGTTAACCTAAATGAAAATAGGCTCATAGCATTAAATGTTAAGAAAAATAAAATTTTATATATTTCATCAGACATGGATGGTAGATCTAGAGAAATAGAAACCATTATAAATTCCAGGGTTTCTTATGAAAATCAATCTGATTATTTAGTTACATATATTATTATAGGGATTAATATAGTAGTATTTTTGATATCTGCGTATTTGTCCGGTAATATATTTAATATAGATTCTAATGTATTGATTTCAATGGGAGCAAAGGAAAACTCGCTTATTAGTAATGGTGAATATTATAGGCTATTAACCAGTGAATTTTTGCATGCAGGTATTGTACATATAACAATGAATATGTATTCCCTGTACATAGTAGGAAAACTGGTTGAAAAAATCTATGGAAAATCAAGATATATAGTGATTTATATTGTTTCTGCTATAGGTGCATCCACTCTAAGCTATTTATTTAGTAATTCTATGTCAATAGGAGCTTCTGGTGCAATATTTGGCATAATGGGGGCAACACTTGTTATGGCATATAAACTTAGAGATAGGATTGGAAAAGGATTTTTAAAAAACGTTATAGCCGTAATAGTAATAAATCTTATCTTTTCTGTTTCAGTACCGAATATTGACTTATTTGCACATCTAGGTGGATTTATTAGTGGAACAATATTATCATGGCTATTGTACAAAGAAAAGTTAGCAAGCTGATGGAAAATTCGCATAGGGGCAAAATAAAATAATTGAATACGTTAAAAGGGAAAGGTGGTGGATTTGTGTAATAAATCTACCACCTTTCCTATTTTAATCGACTTTACTGAGTAGCAGAAAAATCTTTCTAAACTTGTAACTTATCACTTGCCACTATTCTATAAATCTCATCCGAAAGTAGTGTTTCTTTATCCAAAAGTTCTTCTGAAAGCATGTACAAATGATTGAGGTTTGAAGTTAAAAGAGTTTTAGCTTCCTCATAAAGTGAGTTAAGAATATTTTTGCACTCTAAAGTTATGTCATTGCCAATAGTACAATCAATATTTGAAAGTTCTGAAAGATTAAGTAAACCTAAACTATCACCCATTCCATATTGAGTAACCATATTTTTAACAAGGGTTGTACTTTCTTTAAGGTCACTATAGGCACCAGTAGTTATAAAATCCTTAGAGAATATAAGGTCTTCAGCTAATCTTCCACCAAGTAGAACCATGATTTTTTTCTTTATATAATCTTTGTTCTGATACATGGTATCCTGAGGAATACTTAAAGTATATCCACCAGCACCTTTGGTACTTGGAATTATTGTAACTTTGGAAACTCTATCATCTGGGAGAAGCTTAAGTGACAACAAAGCATGTCCCGCTTCGTGAAAAGCTGTGATTTTTCTATCTTTTTCACTTATACTAGAGCGATTTATTTTTTCATGACCTGCTAATACTATTGAATATGCTTTATCAATATGGCTGTCTTCAATAAATTCTCTTTGATCTTTGCAAGCTATAATAGCAGCTTCATTTATAAGACTTTCCAGCTTGGCACCTGAAAAATATACGGTTTTACGTGCCAAGTCCTCTATATCTATTTTTCCAAGTGGTTTATTTTTCAGATGAAGTTCTATTATTTTTTTTCTTGCACATAAATCAGGAAGTGATATCTCGATATGTCTGTCAAACCTACCTGGTCTTAAAAGAGCGGAGTCTAACATATCTAATCTGTTTGTGGCAGCAATAACAACTATTCCTTCTTTTTCATTGAAACCAGACATCTCTGTTAATAATGCATTAAGGGTTTGATCTCTCTCATCTGAACCACCAGAAGTGCTTCCAGATCTTTTTTTGCCAATGGCATCTATTTCATCTATAAAAATTACGGCTTTACCATTTGTTCGGGCTTTTTTAAAAAGCTGTCTTATTCTACTTGCGCCAACACCAACATAAATTTGAACAAAATCAGAACCAGTCATGGCATAAAAGGGAACTTTAGCTTCACCGGCTACGGCTTTTGCTAAAAGAGTTTTACCAGTACCTGGTTCTCCATAAAGGATGATTCCTTTTGGCATTCTTGCACCGTAACGAGAATATTTTTCGGGATTCTTAAGAAAATCTACAATGTCATTGACGCTTTCCTTAGCTTCTTCATTGCCTGCCACAGAGTTAAAGTCGAAAGTAGCACTCGCCTCTGGGTTTACATCTAAAGAATCTACCGCAAATGCTTTTTTTGCACTGAAAGCTTTAGATTTTAGCATCATAAGTATTGATGCTATTATACAAATTACAAGACTAGCTATTGGTAATATTTCAGCTCTAGGGAAATAGGGTGTCTCAGATACCTGAACATTAGCTTCTAGCAATTGTTCTTTGAAATTATCTAGTCGAGGATTATCTGTTTGATAAATTGTACCATTTTTAAGTTTTACATTAATTTTTGGTGAATTAGTAACAAAGACTTCATCAACTAGATTACTTGACACATCTTTACGAAAATATAAGTATTGTTTGCTAGCTGTGTTAAGACCTGAAAAATTAATTATACCTAATATAATCAGCGATATAATGCTTATTGTAACAGGTATTAATATATATTTATTTTTTACCTTATTCACAAACATACCTCCTATATTTCTCTATATATTTAAATGATTATAAATTGATCATTACCTTAAGTGTGTAGATTATTTGTTTACATAACATCATTATACACTACATTATGTAAATGTCTAATGGCAAATAATTGACATAAGAGAACTATTTAGATAAAATATTCGAAGGTTAAAATGTTTAATGGAAATTCGGAAATTTTAGCTAGAATATTTATATACAATTATAGCGGTTAAAAGTTATAATAAAGATAAAAGGCTAAAAAATATATATTATATAAGGCAACTTCTTGAAAATAGACTAGTATACTGGTTTGCTATTTTTTTGAAGATGCATAGGAAGGGGAAACAAATACATGTCGAAATTTTATGCTGTTGCAAATGGTGCAAGTGGAACACCAAATATATATGAAAGCTGGACTGAGTGTCAGAAAGAAATAAAGGGAGTTAAAGGTGTTATCTTTAAAAGCTTCACAACAAGAGAATTAGCTCAAAATTTTCTTGATATGCAAACTAGCAACTGCAAAACATTGGAAACAGCTGATCATACTTTGCTTACTATATATGTTGATGGAAGTTTTAAGGAGGTAGTAGGTAATTATTCATACGGGGTAGTAGCTGTGTTGAATGATGAAGTAGTTTATGAGGAGAGTGGGGCTGGTAATAAAGAACCAGAGGCAGTTGCACTAAGAAATATTTCGGGAGAACTTACAGGTGCTATGAAGGCCGTTACTTATGCTGTGAAAAATGGCTATAAAGAAATCAACCTTTGTTATGACTATCAAGGCATAGAATGCTGGGCACTTGGAACTTGGAATAGGAAGGCGCCTATTGCCGAACATTATCATGGGTTCATGCAAGAAAATTCAAAACTTATTAAAATTAATTTTATTAAGATAAAGGGACACACTGGTGTAACATATAATGAGAGGGCAGATGTGCTTGCAGGAATGGCATTAGGTGAATGAGATGGATAAAATACTTATTATTTAAAAATTTTGTAAAAGGTAATTTCAAAGTTGATATAAAAATAAAACATATTGACAATAGAAAAATATATGTATAAATGTAGATATGAGAAAATAAACTATAATATGAAAACATTTACAAGACACTGAAAATTAGTTTTGAAATTAATATAAGGAACTTTAGAAAATAATCTGACAACTTTGAAGTTCCTAAATTGTTGTGCTATAAAATAAGAAGGTGAAAGAAATTGGTTTTAGAAGAGACTGAAAAGTTTGTTAATGGAGGTACAGAAAAACTGACTTACAGCGGAAGAATTGATTTTTCACATTCTTTGTCACCAGTATTTATATTCCCCGGGAGTTCAGTTTCAATGGCATTTACTGGTTCAAAACTTAAAATATTAATAAAAAATAATCATAGTTATTATGATAACTATATAGGTTGCATTTTAGATGGAGTACAAAAAAAATTTCTGCTTTCAAATGATGACAGTATGCAGGAAATAATATTGAAAAATGATTCACGAGACGTTAAGGCCCATGAAGTAATAGTTTTTAAAAGACAAGATTCCTGTCATGAATTCACTTTCTACGGTTTTATTATAGATAAAGATAGTGAGGTAATCATGCTACCTAAAAAGTCAGGGCGATGTATAGAATTTTATGGGGACTCCGCGGCGGCAGGAGCGCAAATTGAGGATACAGATTATTTAGTAACACAAGAGAGTAATTATAATGGAGAATATTCAAATGCTTGGTACTCATATGCAATGATGACAGCGAGAAATTTGAAGGCTTGTGTGAGTATTATCGCACAGGACGGCATATCTCTTCTTAATAATACGGGATATTTCCATTCACCAGATAGAATTGGAATGGAAAGTATTTATGATAAACTTCATTTTAATCCAGATCTTGGGGATGTAATCAATTGGGATTTTAAAAGATATATTCCCCAGGTAGTAGTAATTGATATTGGGCAAAATGATGCATATCCCAAAGATTATATGAAGACGGATAAAGATGGCGTGAAGGCAAAGATTTGGAAGGAACATTACAGGAACTTTGTTTTAAATATACGCAAAAAGTATCCCCATGCTTTAATAGTGCTTACTACCACTATTATGAACCATGATTCATCTTGGGATCGTGCCATAGGAGCTATATGCATGGAGATAAATGATGAAAAAATAGTACACTTTATTTACTCATTTAATGGACGCGGTACGCCATTTTGCACAAGAGTATGGCATGCTGAGGAGATGTCTTTTGAACTTAGTATGTTTATAAAAGGTTTTGAACCGGAAATTTGGAGAATATTATAATTTTGATAATATAAAAAAATTTATATTATATGAAAAGGTTATCATAAAATATTTATAACAGGACTATATTTTAATATCATAATAAATCACAGAAATAAAAATATATTTAAGAGGGGGATTCTAGATGAGGAGGCATTTACAAAAAATTTTTATGGTTGTTGCAGTAGCGGCAATGATGGGATCATTGTTTGTTGGTTGTGGATCAAGTGGCACTACTGGAAATTCCACCAAAACAGGTGACAGCAAAGCAGCTACAGATAAGAACTCAACGCCTAGGGATGAAACACTGTATTTTAATGGCCAGCAGTGGGGAGCAATTAATGATTGGAATCCATTATCTAGTAATTCAAACAATGCATTAGGTGTTACGCAAAAGGATTCATCCAGAACACTAAGCTATGAAACCCTTTACATGTATAATATGTTGGATGCCAAAATGTATCCATTATTAGCAAAGGGAAATCCTGTATGGAATGATGCTCATACCATACTTACTGTTAAAATTAATAAAGATGCAAAGTGGAGTGACGGGACGCCAGTTACAGCTGATGATGTAGTCTACACATTTGATACAAATGTTAAATACCAAAGTTCAGCTGGTTTAGACTATTCAACATATATCGAAAGTGTAAAAGCACCAGATGCTTCCACAGTTGTATTTACAGCAAAATTAAATAGTTCAGGTCAAGCAGTCAACCCATTAAAGCTTGAAGAATATTTGCCAAAACAATTTGTAATGCAAAAAGCATATATTAAGAAAGTTGAAGCAAGAGATAATAATGATGCTACCAAAATTAAAACTGATAAGATGGATGATTTCGTTGCATCTGGACCATATAAACCCTATATATCCAATGATCAAAAGGTTGTATTTAAGAGAAATGATAGTTACTGGGGAAAGGCAACTTCAATGTGGGGTAAACTTCCAGTTCCTAAATATATTGCTCAAAATTTGTTCAAAGATAACGCTTCTGGGGATACAGCTTTCAAGGCTGGTGAAGTTGATGTTTCTCAACAGTTTATAAGTAATGTAGCAAGTATGATGTCAGGCGGAAAAATATCAACTTATTTGCCAGAATCTCCATATTATGTAGCAGCTACAATGCCGACTGCTTGGTATAATTTAAAAAAGCCAGGACTTGATCAAGTTGCAGTGCGTAAGGCAATTGCTATGGCTGTTGACTATGATCAGATTATCAAAACAGCTATGGGTGGGTATTCACCATCATTTACAGATGTATCACGAAGCCTTATGAATCCAACAAAGGGAGAACAGGCATTAGTAGATCAAAGTGCATTAAAGAGCGTTCAGTGGACTGGAAATGATATTGATGGAGCAAAAAAACTTTTGGATGCTGCAGGCATAAAAGATACAAATGGTGATGGGATTCGTGAATATAATGGAAAAAACCTTTCATTTAAGGCTGAATGTCCACAGGGGTGGTCAGATTGGAATGCTTCACTTGAAATTGTAGCAGCAGCAGGAAAGAAAATTGGTATTGATATACAAACTTATTTTCCAGATGCTAACACATTTTATGATGATTTATCAAATAAAAACTTTGATATAGCTATGTGGAGTCCATCAGGGGCAGGCATCTCAAATCCTTGGACACGTGCATATGGTATACTATCAAGTTCATATAATTCAATGAAAACTCAAATGATAGGAAACTATGGCGGATTCTCAAATGCAAGGGCAGACCAGCTTTTAGAATTAATTCCCCATGAGACAGATCAAGCAAAGCTTAAATCATACTACACAGAGTTATCTAATATTTATTTAACACAAGTACCATCATTTGCATTAATGTATCGACCAGAAGTATTTTATACAGTTAATGAAACTGTATGGACAAATTTCCCACAGCAAGGGTCAAAATCTAAGCAAGGGATTGAGATACCTCCATATGATTTAACAGATGGTTATGGTATTGCAGGATTGTATTCACTTAAATTAACCAGTAAATAAATCACTCAAAGATTGTGCATAAAAATTAGCCATACTTTCCTGTTAATAAATGAAAGATATGGCTAATTTTCATTTATTATAAATTATGTTAACTAGAATTAAGGCTAAGGAAAAACAATATTTATTTATCTGAAGGAATACTAGAGGGGTTGGTGTCTTGAAAGGTTATAAAAAATATTATTTTAATAAGGTGATATGGTATGTGTTAACTCTTATTGTTGCGGTGGGCTTGAATTTTCTGTTGCCACGCCTAATGCCTGGCAACCCAGTATCAGCCATTGCAGTAAGAGCATCAAATGGTATGACTGACCAAACAGCTATACAGAAAGTTTATGAAGAATACGTAAAAACTTTTGGAATAAACAAACCTTTGTATGTGCAGTTTCTACAATTTGTTAAGAATTTATTTAGAGGTGACTTAGGTGTGTCATTTACTTATTACCCAAGAACGGTATCAGATATATTAGCAAAATCTGTATGGTGGACAGTATGTTTGCAACTGCCGGCTATTCTTGTAGGTTGGCTTTTAGGTAATATTTTAGGTGCCGTGGCAGCATATATAAAAGGAGCTTGGGATAAAGCTATACTTCCAGCTTTCTTATTTTTAAGTAATATGCCAGCATTTGGCATGGCTATTCTATTACTATTTTTCTTTGGAGTTTATTTAAAATGGTTTCCAACATCACTGGGATATGGATATGATTTAAATCCAAATGTTAGCCTCCAATTTATTGGGTCAGTTATTTATCATTATCAACTACCATTTTGGTCAATTGTACTTATTACCATTGGAGGGCAGGCTATTGGTATGCGTTCAATGTCAATATATGAACTTAATGCAGATTATGTTAAATATAGTCGATTCCTTGGTATCAAGGATAGGAAGGTTGTAAAATATGTATTTAGAAATGCAATGCTTCCTCAAATTACAGGACTCGCATTATCATTAGGAACTATGGTAGGTGGAGCATTAGTAGCTGAGATTATTTTCAGTTATCCAGGGCTTGGGACTACTTTGCTAGCCGCTATAACTGGAAGAGATTATCCACTTATTTCAGGATGTACACTAATTATTACCATCATGGTACTTATTGCAAACTTGGCTGTGGAAATACTTTATGGTTTTATCGATCCAAGAGTCAAGGCAGCACAGGAGGAGTGATATTATGAAAAATATGATAAAACAAGTATTTCATTCTCCTAAATTTATTATAGGGTTTATAATCTTCATTTTTATGTTACTTACAATCATATTTTATCCATTGATAGTAAGAGCAGATCCTTTAAATATGATAGGTGGGCTGTTCAATAAACCTGGAACGTATATATCGGTAAAAGATGTAGTTCAGACAAATGAATATAGCTTGAAGATAAACACAGTTTCAGCAAAACTTAATTCTATATCAGAAGAAGATAAAAAGAGTATGGCTGACTGGCTTATTAGATTTGGGAATGTAAAGAAGTCTGAAATAAATATTAATAATGCCACATCTCTTGTTAATTTGTGGAACGAGAATTATAAGTCAACTGCGGAGCAAACAGGACTTCTTGCTGCTCAGAAGCAAGGGTATATGAGACTTAATGACAAAATAAAAGAACTAATGAGCAATGCTGACGTGTATATTGCAACTAAAGATAATAACGGAGAATTAGAGTCAAAAGCTCCACTTGATTCACAGGCATTTGTTAACACTAATGATATTTTAAATGAAAAAACATTTATTTTGGGAACTGATAATTTTGGACGGGATGTGCTAACAGAACTTGTATCGGCTATGGGTACATCACTAAAAATAGGATTAGTTGCAGGTATTACAGCCACACTTATTGGATTGGTACTAGGACTACTTTCAGGATACGTAGGAGGAACATTAGATGATTTTATTATGTTTGTTACAAATATATTTACAGTTATCCCATCTTTTATTCTATTAGTTTTGATATCATTTAGTGTAGGGCAAAATGCAAGAGGGGTTATGCTTACAGCATGCATTATCGGTATTACTTCTTGGCCATGGACCACAAGGTCAGTACGATCTCAGGTAATCTCTTTAAGAAACCGTGACCACGTTAATCTTTCAAAATTGTCAGGTCATAGCCTTCCCAGAATTATTTCTACAGATATACTGCCCTATGTGGCTTCCTATGTAGTAATGGCATTTATCCTTCAGATATCTTCTGGTATTCTTGCTGAGGCACAGCTTTCTATGCTTGGTTTAGGGCCAGCTACAACTAAAGTTTCAACACTTGGGCTTATGATGAATTGGGCTATGGCATACAAAGCCCCTCTTACTGGAGCTTGGTGGGCTTTTGTGCCAGTGATTTTGGCAATCACCTTGATATCATTTTCACTTAATTTGATGAATACAGGGCTTGATCAGGTGTTCAATCCACAATTAAGAGATTAAGGAGTAAAATATGGGGAAAATTATGCTTCAAGTAAATAATTTAAATACAAAATATATAACTAGGCAACGAGAAGGGGTATATGCAGTTAATGACGTATCTTTAATAATAGAAGAAGGAAAATCCCTTGGCATTGCTGGTGAATCTGGATGTGGGAAATCTACACTGGCACTTAGTTTGATGGGATATTATTTCTCACCACTTCATTATATTAGCGGGGATATTATCATAGATGGAAGGAACATTTCAAGCATGAAGCCAGACGATGTACGAAAGCAGGTTTTAGGAAACGAAATTGCATATATTCCACAGGCTGCTATGAATGCACTAAATCCGACACAAAAAATTATAAGCTTAATTCAAGATGTCATTCATGCTCATAATCCAAAGGCATCAAAAAAAGATATAAGCGACCTTGCTAAGGAAAGATTCGAACTTTTGGGGCTACCTTCTGAAGTATTGCAAAAGCATTCGGTGGAATTGTCCGGTGGTATGAAGCAACGTACTGTTATTGCTATTTCAACTATCCTTTCACCAAAAGTACTTATTGCAGATGAACCGTCATCAGCCCTAGATGTTAGTTCTCAGAAGATGGTTATTAAGATGCTGAGAAACCTTATGGAAAAAGGATTGATTAAATCTATGATTTTTATTACCCATGAGCTTCCTCTTCTTTATAATGTAACGAATGATATTATGGTTATGTATGCAGGACAAATGGTGGAAAAAGGGAGCGCTAAGGAAATGGTATTTGATCCTAGGCATCCATACTCTAAGGGACTCATGGGTGCAATCATCGTTCCTGAAGCAGGTATTAAAAATAGAAAACTTACTGTGATTTCTGGCACTCCACCAAATTTAAAGCATCCACCAGAGGGATGCAGATATGCACAAAGGTGCAAATTTGCACGAACGGAATGTAGCATTCAAAAGGTTGAGGAAAGGAATTTTAGTGATGGCAGAATGTATCGTTGTTTATATTCAATAGAGGAATTTAAGGAGGCGTATGCTTATGAGTAATGAAAAAGCTGCTACTTGTCTAAGTGGAAAAGGTATAACTAAAATATTTGGGAATAAAAAGACAAAAACAATTGCTGTAGATCATGTGGATTTTGAATTTTGTAAAGGTAAGGTTATATCTATTGTAGGGGAAAGTGGAAGTGGTAAAACCACAATAACTAAGATGATATTGGGTCTTACTAGTGTAACAGAAGGTGAGATATACTTTGATGGAAAGATAAGAGATATCTCTTCCCATAAAAAGAAAAAGGATTACTGGAGGGGAATACAAGCAGTATTTCAAGATCCATTCGCCGCTTTTAATATGTTTTATAAGATAGATGCCGTACTTTTAGATTGCATAAATATGAGAGGAGGGAAACATCTGTCAAAGGAGAAAAAGACTGAACTTATGACAGAGGCTTGTGGTTTTGTAAATTTAAAATTCCAGGAACTTACTAATAAGTATCCATTTGAACTATCAGGTGGGCAGATGCAACGTCTCATGATTGCAAGAATTTTTTTATTGAAGCCTAAAATTCTAATTGCAGATGAGCCTACATCTATGGTTGATGCATGTTCAAGAGCAACCATACTGGATATGCTGTTAAAATTACGTGATGAGAATAATATGACTATTGTATTTATCACACACGATATTGGTCTTGCATATTACGTATCGGATATTGTATATATAATGGAACATGGTAAATTCGTGGAGCATGGCAGTGCAGATGAAGTTATATTAAATCCAAAAGAAACTTACACTAAAAGGCTCATAAGTGATGTGCCTAAGATTTATGAAAAATGGGATTTGACAACTGTTGGATAAAAAATCAAATGATAAGTTAATAGTTAAAATCTTTAGGGATGCAAGTGGAGCTGCTTGTATAAGTCTATTTGCATCCCTAAAGATTAGAGTAGGAGAGTTTTAATATTCGATTTAAAAACGCTTGAAATTATAAATAGCATCTTTCAATGCCAGCATTATTTCCTTACAGGAATAAATAATTTCTTTAGCAGTAAAATAAACAACTCTTGCCACGAAAACAATAAGAATAGTAGCAGTATTTAAAATAAACACAGCAACACATTTAACTAAGGCAAGTATCTTTTTAAAAATGAATACAATGGAAGCACAAATTTTTTTTATGGTTTGAGTCTTAGTTTCTGTAGTAGTATCAGAGTAATCTAACTTTTTAAATTGGTCTACTTTTTTAGGTTCATTTTTAATAGCTAATCTACTAGTAATTTTCATTAATTGATTACGTATTTCACCGTAAATCTTATTATACTTAGCATTCATGATAGCTGAAAACTTAGTTTTAGATATTTGTTTTGAACAAGTAGTAGTGTATTTGCTAATATGTTTTGCACAAGAACTAGCACTTTTAGCAACTGTATTTGCTAAAGTAGTAATATATTCAGTAGCTTTTTTTGAACATGCAATAATATAGTTGCCAAACCATTTTTTTAATCCTTGCAATTTAGTATTTTTATCTATAACTTTATCCATTCTAATAGTAGCATCTTTTTCTATAATTTTATCTATCTCTATGGTATCAGTAGTATCTTTAGTATTAGTTTTTTTATCATTCATTTTAATATCGTCTCCTTTATAGCACATATCAATTGCACAATCTATATGAATATATTTTAACATTTTTATACCCTCACAGCTGGTTTTATAGATTGTTGTAATAAAGTGTTATTATTTTTGAAGGAAAATAGGATTAATACTCAATATAGTGAACTAAGAAGATAATATCGAATATTAATATTAGTAAGATATAAATTAACTAGTTTTTAAATTAGACTATGTTTTTTAAAGCAATTATAAATACCATCATTATTAACAGAATCTGTAATTTCATCAGCAATTAATTTTAGTCCTTCATGTGCATTACCCATAGCAATACCTAACTCGCAATACTCTAGCATTTCTGCATCATTCATGCCGTCACCAATACCAATTGTGTTTTTTTGTGAAATTCCTAGATGCGATATTAATACTTTAATAGCTGATGCCTTATGTATATCTGGAACCATAAGCTCACCACTATCTTGTCCAAAAATAGGCATAGTACATTGTATTATATTAAATTCACCTTCAAATTCTTTTTTTATTTCTTCAAATAGGACTTCTTTATTCTCTAGGAAACAAGCCTTATTTATATCACCGTGATATAAATTTTCTTCTCCTAATATTAATGCTGAGACGAATGGATGAGGATGTTTACTTTTTCTTTCTTGGGCAATAGGATCATTATCTAAATCACCATATATACAAAGTTCAACGTGTGGTAGTAGATTTTTGCTAGCAAACAAACCACCATTTGATTCTAAATAAAAATCTATGTTATGTTCATTAAAGTAACTTACCATATGCCGTACACTTTTATCAGAGACTGTTTTGTGATATAACATTTTATCACCAATTTCAACATAACCGCCACCGGCACTTATTATTCCATCAAATCCAACATCCATTATAAAGTCATAAATTTCTGCTTTAGATCTACCTGTGCACAAGTAAATTGAATGCCCATTTTTTCTAGCCATAATACATGCCAATTTTGCAGACTCTGGAATGACGTCGTGTTCATCTAACAAAGTTCCATCAATATCTAGAAAAATAATTTTTTTATCCATAGTATAAGCCTCCTAATATAATGTTGTTGTAGCAATCAATAAAAATTTAGGTATACTCCATTAATAAATATAACATAATTATATTCAAATTTTAAACTTATAGCTATGATAATATTAACTCTATTATTTGTTATTAGTTTGGAAAACTAAAATAAAAAAACACAAAATAAGAATAATTTGACAACAGAACATACGTTTGATATAGTGTGTATAAGTGAGAATCAAAATTTCAATTTTGCCATTCGAACTTACTCAGCGAGCACAGCGAGTCGAGTTTCAATTAAAAAAGATCAAGATTTTCTAGCTAGTTAAGAACATTTCAGCAATAATAAAAAATTTCTAATTTGGTCAGTGTAACTTAATCAGCGAACACAGCGAGTCGAGTTTCCTTTACAGACGCAGCAATTTATAACTAAAAACATTATACAAATACCAGGAGGAAAATATAAATGAATACAGAGATGAAACATAAAAAAATTGTAGAAATTGTTAAAGATAAATTAACTTGTTCAGCTCATAATTTAGACCATGTATTTAGGGTTTATAATCTATGTTTACTAATTTCAAAATATGAGAAAGATGTTGATTTAGAGATCTTGATTCCTGCAGCATTACTACATGATATTGCAAGAGTAGAAGAAAGTGAGGATAAAACAGGAGAAATTGACCATGCTGTTTTAGGCAGTGAAATAGCTGGTGAAATATTAAGAAATTTAGAATATGAAAAAGAAAAAATCAAAAGGATAAAACATTGTATTAAAACACATAGATTTAGAACAGGGAACTTACCAAATACCATAGAAGCAAAAATACTTTTTGATGCTGATAAACTTGATGTTATTGGTGCAACTGGAATTGCTCGAACATTTATGCTAGCAGGACAATTTGGACAAAGATTAACAATAGATGAATCGCTTGAAGATTATTTAAATAGTAATACTGTGGAGAATGGAAGGTTAAAAGATGTTTCAAAACATACACCTTTTATTGAATATGAATTGAAGTTCAAAAAGATTCCTAATAAATTGTACACAAAAAAAGCAAAAGAAATAGGAGAGCAGCGGCTAGAATTTATGGAAGAATATTTTAATAGATTAAAGCTAGAGATAAGTGACACTCCAAATTTCTAATTTGGTCAGTGGAACTTACTCAGCGAATGAAATGAGTCGAGTTTCCGTTAAAGAACGTAGCGATTTCAAACAAGAATAGAGAATATCATCAGCATAGATAAAACAAACTAAGTGACACTCCAAATTTCTAATTTGGTCAGTGGAACTTACTCAGGGAGCGCAGCGAGTCGAGTTTCAATAACTATACGGAATTGGCTGGACGGTTAATTTTGCAAATCCAATTTCGTGGTTTTTTGTTTTGGGGGTTATTATTTTTATTGTTTGGAGTGTATTTTTCAAGTGAGTAAAATAAACACTCCAGATAAGTGAAGAATTTAAAAAAAATGTCGTAGTATTTTAATTTAAATAATTATAGTTACATCTGTTCCGTCACTGGCATGTACTTCTACAATGGTTAAACCTTTATAATTACGTAATACATCAAAACCTTTTTTTAGTTCTCTAAAGTCTATACAATCAATGTATTGTTTTTGATTTTCTGGAATATATCTTCTGGCAATTGATACCCCAAAGCCTCCAAAGCTTAAGGCGGCTTTTACTAGGATTATTGGGGCTGGTATTTTGAAACTTTTTCCGTTATTTAATTTTATATATATCTTCAACTTTATTCTTACCCCCATATACATATAAACATTGTAGTTAAGCATGTTTTAAATAGTTATTCTATAGACACTTCAACTATGTCACCATTGCTACTTTTTACATCCACTATTTTACCTTCAAGCCCCGAATCAATTGCTTCCATAATCATTTTTATATCTATACCCTCTGCATCCGATATGCCTGGAATTTTAATGTTATTAACAGCATTTCCTATAGCTTTTAAAAATTTAACAGGAACGTTCACATTTACAATGTCTTTTGTAGCTGACAAAACTTTTACTTTTAGCATCTTATCTAGGTTACCTAATGTAGATAATTGTGGTACATCAGAAGAGTTGTTAATAGCTTCAATGAGCTCACTTGCTTTATCTAAATCGATTTTTCCATCCTCAACCATTTTTAAAATTCTTTTAATTTCTTCTTTCATATTTAATACATCCTTTCAAATTTTAATTTTCCTTCATCAAATTTATGGCCTGCTGGGCTGATATGTCACCTTTTTCTAGCATATCGAGTATTTCTTTGTTGTTAGTTGTGGCCTTTTTCACTTCAGTAGAATAACCAAGTGCAGCAACCACTTCATCTAATTTAGATCTTACGGTAGGATATGAGATGCCAAGCTCTTTCTCTACGTCCTTAATATTTCCTCTACACTTTAGAAAAACTTCCATGAAATTAAGATGTTCCTCTTCTAAGCATTCAAACTTAGAAAACTCAAAGTCATTTTCAAGTACAGTACCGCATTTGTTACATTTAAGTTTAATAATATGTAGTTTTGAACTACATATAGGGCATTTAGTTATTACTTTATAGGTCATAATTACTATCTCCTTTTCTATATTTTTATTATAATATGATATATTAAATAAATCAATACTTAAATTAAATAATTCAATAATAATACTTGAATTTATTAATATAATCAAATAATTGATTGATTATATCAAGCTATCTCTATAAAAACAATTTATGAATTTATAATTATATTAAATATATTAGTAAAAATATAGATAAAATGCTAATAAGCTGTAAAAAATTTTAAAAAATAATTTAATTTAATTCATGGTTTGTTTTGTAAATAGCAAAGAAATTATGATATAATAGAACATATTATCGTGATATAAAAAAATATGCTTATTTTTTACAAATGCATACCAAGGTAAAGGAAGATAAAATATGGAAATGCTGTCTTTAGGTGAAAAAATCAAATCAAGAAGAAAAGATCTTAGTATGACGCTAAAAGACTTAGCTGGAGATAGAATAACACCAGGTCAAATAAGCCTAGTGGAATCAGGTAAGTCTAATCCGAGTATGGATTTATTAGAATATTTAGCTGGAGCATTAAATACTTCCGTGGAATATTTAATGGAATCTGAAGAAACTCAAGCGGAAAAAATATGTAGTTATTATGAAAATGTCGGAGAATCGCATATTTTGAACAATGAACTCCAACTAGGTGAGCAATTTTTGGAAAGTGCTATGTATTATGCAGAAAAGTATTCTTTGGATAGTCGAAAGGCCAAAAATTTATATCTACGAGCAATAATAAGTACAGAACAAAATGAAATGGGACTAGCACAGCAGTATTTTTTAGCCGCGAATGCTATTTTTATTAGAATCGGTCTACAAGAAGATGTAATTAACACATATGTGAAGCTTGGAAAGATAACACTTGATTTAAAAGCATATCACTCATCTTGTAGTTACTTTCAGCAGGCGGAAAAGGTTTTCCAGGAAAATGATATTGGAAATGATTTTTTACTTGGTGAGATATATTATTATATAGCTCTTATTTATTTTAAGCTAGATAATATGGATAAGGCAATAAATTACAGTTATCTTGCAAAAGAAAAATTTTTTGAGATAAACAATAACAAAGAGTATGGCAAATCACTTTTGCTATTATCTAAGGAGTATATCAAAAAGCAGGATATAAACAATGCAATAAAATATTCAAAAAAATCCCTTGATGTATTTAAGAAAAATAAAGATATGGCATATGTTGGTGATATAGAAAATGATTTGGGTAGATTATTTTATGAATTTGATAATTTAGAAGAATCTTTTATTCACTTAAATAATGCCAAAGAAATCAGGATAAAAAGTGACAAAAATTCAATTATTGAAACACTCTCAAATATATGTGATAACTATATTAAGCTAAAAAACGTTGAAAATGCACGAGAAGTACTTAGAGAGATAATGGAAAATATATCTACGGAAAACGCAGATAGCTTAATAAAATATTATTTACTAAAATATAGAGTGGACATCTTGGATAAAAATATTAAAGATGCAGAAAAAACTTTACTTATGGCGTTAGATTATGCAAAAGAAGTATCACTTACAAAATATGTAGGTGAACTTTCTATAACTATTGGTAAGTTTTATATGGACAATGGCGATGATAAGCAAGCAGCTCAATATTTGAGCCAGGGTGTTGAAGCATTTAAACAACTTGGAGTAGTTAAATACATATAAGCGGAAAAGATAGGTGAGTGGGGCATGGAAATACTATCTATTGGTGAAAAAATCAAAAGATCACGTATATACAAGGGATATACTCTTAAGGATGTATGTTCTGATCAAATATCAATTTCTAAAATGAGTTGCATTGAAAATGGAAAAATAGTTCCAGAAGATTGGGTAATAAAATTAGTTGCAGAAAGATTGGAGATTGATATCGAATATTTAACAAAAGATATTAAAGAACAATTAAAAGAAAACTTGAATAATATCTTTTCTAATTCTATTAAATCTGAACATGAAAAAATGTTTAAATATAACTTGGAATACGCAGAGGAATATAGATATTATTCAATCGCTTTTAATATTATGCATTTATTATTTAATTATTATTTGGATATAAGAGATGTTAATTCATGCCAAGGTTACACTGCTAAATACTATAATTTATGTGGGAAAACTGGCGAAGATAGTAATAGATTGATTTATTATATTGATATTGGAAGATATTTGTACATGGGAAATGAATATTTTCAAGCAGCAAGTTATTTTAATAATGTACGTAAAGATTTAATTTTAAACGGATCAAAAGATTACAAGATGATTACAAATGCCATTTATCAGGAGGCAAACTGCTATTTACTTATAAAAAAGTATGAAAAATCTTATGAAATAGTTGTTAAGCTAATGGAGTACATGGATGAACTGAATCGAGATGATTATAAGGCTGAAATTTATAATTTATTGGCTGTTCTTTGTATTAAAGTGAATAATGATAAATTTGAGGAATATAAAAAGCTATCTTTGGAGTTATGCGAAGATAACGTTAGAAAAAGAGCAATTTTCTTGTATAGATATGGATCAGCAATGATTGGTACAAAAAAAAGCGAAAATGCCTATGAATATATAGGCAAAGCAATGGATTTATATCCTGATGAGGATAAATTTGGTTATGTGAATTTTATGATTGATGTAATACAAACTTTGATAGATATAAAAAAAATTGATGAGGCAAGGGAGCTTACGGATAAAATATTAAATTATGCAATTGATTTGGATAATCATGTTTTTATTGAGAAAGCCTACTATTTTAAGGCAATAACAATAAGTAGTACTGAAAAATTTCAAATGGTTGAAATGTATATGAATTTATCCTTAGATATTTTATTGAAAATAGGTACTAAGAAGCAGGTTTATAATAGGTATTTAGAACTAGGTAATTTATATTACAAAAATGAAAACACTCCTGAAGCACTAAAATATTTTTCTTTTGCAATAAAATTAAGTGAAAAATTATAATAAAATTAAATTATTAAGTTATATTTTAATGGTTAGTATATAATTAAGGGTGTTACTTTAGCACCTTTAATTATTTTTTTTGTAAATTATTATTTTTAGGAGATGGAATATATGAATAGTGAAAAATTAACAGTTAAGGTTGGAAAGGCAATAAATGAATCTAGAGAAGTGGCTATAAAGAATAATCATCAGAGTATAGAGGTTATACATCTTTTTATGGCACTAGTTTCTGAGGAAGATGGTCTTATCCCTAATATTTTCAGTAAAATGGGTGTGGATGTAGAAAAATTAAAAATAGATATTCAAAAAGAATTAGATAGAATGCCTAAAGTACTTGGCAAAGGTGCTGATAATTCTTCAATATATATAACTAGAAAATATGATGAATTATTTGTTGATGCTGAAAAAATAGCCACGGATTTTAAGGATTCATATATAAGTTCAGAACATGTAATCTTAGCAATTTTAAATCTTGGTAGAAGTGAGCCTATATCAGTTATACTAAAAAACAATAATGTATCCAAAAAAGAATTTCTGCAGGTTCTATCAAAAGTAAGAGGGAACCAAAAGGTTGACTCACAAGATCCAGAAGGAACTTATGATGCTTTAAATAAATATGGGATAAATCTTGTAGGTGAGGCAAAAAAACATAAATTAGACCCTGTAATTGGCAGGGATGAGGAAATAAGAAGAACTGTTAGGATATTATCAAGACGAACCAAAAATAATCCGGTTTTGATAGGAGAGCCTGGTGTTGGAAAGACGGCAATTGTTGAAGGTCTTGCAGAGAGAATTGTAAAGGGTGATGTTCCAGATGGTTTGAAAGACTGTATTCTTTTCTCTTTAGACATGAGTTCACTTATAGCAGGAGCAAAGTTTAAGGGAGAATTTGAGGAGAGGCTAAAGGCTGTCTTAAAGGAAGTGCAAAGTAGTAACGGGAAAATCATTTTATTTATAGATGAAATTCATACTATTGTTGGAGCAGGAAAAAGTGAAGGTGCAATGGATGCAGCAAATATAATAAAACCACTTCTTGCCAGAGGAGATTTGCACTGTATTGGTGCTACTACTTTTGATGAATATAGAAAGTATATAGAAAAAGACAAAGCACTTGAAAGAAGATTTCAACCTGTTGTAATTTCAGAACCAACTGTTGAGGATACAATCTCTATTTTAAGAGGATTAAAAGAAAGGTTTGAAATTTATCACGGAGTAAGAATACATGATTCAGCAATTATAGCAGCTGCAAAGCTTTCTAATAGATATATAACGGACAGATTTTTGCCAGATAAGGCCATAGATTTGATTGATGAGGCTGGGGCTATGATTAGGACAGAAATAGACAGTATGCCAGCGGAGATGGATACACTTAAAAGAAAAATATTTCAAATGGAAATTGAGAAAGAGGCTCTAAGCAAAGAAAGCGACGAGGCTTCCAGAAAAAGACTAGAAATAATCGAAAAAGAGTTAAGTGAACTAAAAGAAAAAGATAAAGAATTTACTTCAAAATATGAAAAAGAAAAATCCAAAATAACTGAGATCAAAGAATTAAAGACAAAACTCGAAGAAGCAAATGGGCTTATCGAAAAAGCAGAACGAGAATATGATTTAAATAAAGCAGCGGAGCTTAAATACGGAGTAGTACCAAAACTTACAAAGGAAATAGAAGAAAAACAAAATCTAATTCATGATAAAAAAGAAAATTCAATTTTAAAAGAAGAAGTAACAGAAGTTGAAATATCAGATATTATTTCAAAATGGACGGGAATACCTGTGTCAAATCTTTTGGAAGGTGAGAGGAAAAAACTTCTGAGACTTGAAGATGAGCTTAGCAAACGAGTTATAGGTCAAAGTGAAGCCATAACATCTGTAGCAAATGCTGTTATAAGGGCAAGGGCTGGACTTAAAGATATAAAAAGACCTATTGGTTCATTTATATTTCTTGGACCTACAGGCGTTGGGAAAACAGAACTAGCCAAAACTTTAGCTAGAACACTTTTTGATAGTGAGGAAAATATAATAAGAATTGATATGTCCGAATATATGGAAAAATATTCTGTGTCAAGGCTTATTGGAGCACCTCCAGGATATGTTGGTTATGAAGAAGGTGGGCAACTTACAGAGGCGGTAAGAAGAAAACCATACAGTGTAATATTATTTGATGAAATAGAAAAAGCTCATGATGATGTATTTAATATATTTCTCCAGATTTTAGATGATGGAAGGCTTACTGATAGTAAAGGGCAAACTATAGATTTCAAAAACAGTATAATAATAATGACCTCTAATATAGGAAGCAGATATTTGACTAATGATGCGGTTAGGGATGGTATTAGTGAAGAAGTTAAAAAGAACATAATGAATGACATGAAGTCCAGATTTAAACCTGAATTTTTAAATAGGCTTGATGATATAATAATGTTCAAACCATTAAATGTAGAGGCAATAGTAAAAATTATTGATATATTTACGGAAGATATAAAAACAAAACTCAGAGAGAAAAACATAAAAATTACAATTGAAGATAGTGCAAAACGAATTATGGCTGATGAAGGTTATGATCCTGTATATGGAGCAAGACCACTAAAACGATATATTGAAAATAATCTTGAAACTAAAATTGCCAGAGAAATTATAGCTGGAAATATTAACGATGGTATGACCATAAAAGTTTCAGGAGAAGATAATGATTTATTGATAGAAAGTTACAAAAGTTTAACTAATTAGAATTAAGAAAATATGTTAAATTGTGCTATACTTATAATAATAGTTTGTACTATTAATTATAAGTATAGCTATATTTTAGTTAGCTTGAGGAGGAAAAAATATGTCTATATTAGTCTGTGGCGGAGCGGGTTACATAGGAAGTCATATGGTAGAAGAACTTTTGGAAAATGGCGAAGATGTAGTAGTTCTTGATAATTTTCAAAAAGGTCATATTGATGCAGTTTTAGGTGGCAAGTTATATGTAGGTGATATTAGGGACAGAAAAATACTAGATAAGGTATTTAAAGAAAATAAAATAGAAGCAGTTATTGATTTTGCAGCTGATTCACTTGTTGGTGAAAGCGTAGAAAATCCATTAAAGTATTTTGCTAACAATGTAGGAGGAACTATAAGTTTATTGGAGGCTATGAGAGATTATGGTACAAAATACATAGTATTTTCATCTACAGCAGCTACTTATGGAGAACCAGAAAATACTCCTATTTTAGAAGGTGATAAAACATTTCCAACAAATCCTTATGGGGAATCAAAACTTACTGTAGAAAAAATATTAAAATGGTGCGATGGGGCTTATGGAATAAAATATACAGCATTAAGGTATTTTAATGCTGCAGGAGCTCATATTAATGGAAAAATTGGTGAAGATCATAATCCTGAAACTCATCTTATACCATTGATTTTTCAAGCAGCACTTAAAAAGAGAGAAAAGATATATATTTTTGGAGATGATTATAAAACTCCTGATGGTACGTGTATTAGAGACTATGTTCATGTAACTGATTTAGCAAGTGCACATCTATTAGCTCTTAAAAGACTAAAAAGTGGCAAAGATAGTGCTACATATAACCTTGGAAATGGTAAGGGATTTTCAGTAAAAGAAGTTGTGGATGTTACGAGAAAGGTAACTGGACTTAATATTGATGCTGAAATCGCTCCAAGACGTGCAGGTGACCCCGCAATATTGATAGCTTCTTCTCAAAAAGCAATGGAAGAACTTAATTGGAAACCTAGATTTAATTCATTGGAAACAATAATTGAAACAGCGTGGAAATGGCAAAATTCACATGAAAATGGATATGGAAGATAGAGTAATATAAAATATATTTAATAAAAGGGATTAACAATTAGCAGTATGTTACCAATTGTTAATCCCTTTTATTAATAATAGATAAGTGTTATATCTATGTGAAAATGTCAAAATGAAAACGTTTTATACTAAAATGTGTGAAAATATTAACTAATAAGTCCAAATACCCTTTAAAATTCATAAAAATACTTATATAATGAGAGTTACATAATTTATTAAAATGATAATAAAATTATACTTTTGATAATACATATGATAACTTAAAGAATATAGGAGGCTTTACAATTGAACATATTTAGAAAAAAGACATTGGAAAGTATGCTTGACAGTGCAAAAAAATCACATTTGAAAAAAAATCTTAAGGCAAGAGATATTGCAGCTCTAGGAATTGGAGCAGTAGTGGGAGTTGGAATATTTGTAGCAACGGGTACAGGGGCTCATATGGCGGGGCCTGGAATTATTGTTTCTTTTGTTTTAGCAGGCATAGTTGCATGTCTATGTGGACTTTGTTATTCGGAACTAGCAACTATGTTTCCGGTATCAGGAAGTACATATTCATATGCATATATAGCATTTGGAGAATTTATAGCTATGATAGTTGGATGGTGTCTAACAGCAGAATATCTAGTTGCCTGTAGTGCTGTAGCTTCGGGGTGGTCAGGAACATTAGTAGGAATTCTACAAAATGTAGGAATTAATATTCCTCATGTGATTACTGCATCACCAAGTAAGGGCGGAATCCTAGATTTACCAGCGGTTTTGATAACATTAAGTTTAACATATATGTTGTATCGTGGAGTGAAAGAGAGCTCACGTGTAAATAATATTATTGTATGTGTAAAATTATTTGTTATAGTTTTATTTTTATTTCTTGGAGTATCTCATATAAATTTTGCAAATTATAAACCATTTGCACCCTTTGGATTCAAAGGTATTTTTGCAGGTACAGCAAGTATATTCTTCTCATATATTGGTTTTGATGCAATATCAACTACAGCTGAAGAGGCTGAAAATCCGAATAGGGATGTACCACGCGGTCTTCTTATATGTTTAGCAGTAGTAACTGTACTTTATATTTCAGTTGCGTTTGTACTTACAGGTATGGTTCCATACAAAGAAATTTTGCTACAAAATGCAGTACCTGGAGCATTGGCAAGAGTGGGAATCACTTGGGGATCAGCTTTAGTTGGAGTAGGAGCAATCCTTGGAATGATTTCAACAATGATAGCGGTTTTATATGGCCAAACAAGGGTATTTATGGTTATGTCTAGAGATGGATTAATCCCAAAGGCATTTTCAAAAATACACGAAAAACATGACACACCTTATATAGCAACTGCTATAACTGGTATTGTTGCAGCTTTAATAGCAGGAGTTTTACCTCTTGATATAATTGTTGAATTTTTGAGCACAGGTACACTAGTGAGTTTTATAGTTGTTTCTCTTGCAGTTATTGTACTTAGAAAAACAATGCCAAACTTTAAAAGAAAATTCAGCTGTCCAGGGGTACCAGTTTTACCTGCAATAACAGTAGTATGTTGTCTAGTATTATTGAGTAAATTAAAACTCGTAACTTGGATAGGATTCCTTATATGGTTATCAATGGGGATAATCCTTTATTTTACTTATGGGATAAAACATAGTACATTAAATGATTTGGAAAAAAACAAAGACTCTGAAGGAGTACTATAGTGTGACATAAATTTATATTTATAGTGCTGTAATTACAAAATTAGCACCAAGGTGGGATTAAAAATCCATCTTGGTGCTAATTTTATTTAAATTATCAAACAATAAGGAAAAATTTTGTAGTAAATTAAAACTTTACTTGTAATTAACAATTTAATGCTATAAATGCACACGATAATACATTAATATTTATGTGAACATATAACATAAAATGTCTATATAAAAGGAACTAACATACCAACTAGCTATTTAAAAAAATATGCTTAAGAGGTTAAATTGAAGGGAGAGTTATTATGTTTAATCAGTATTTTGGAAACTATTTGCTGGAGAAAAAAATAATTACAGGTGAACAACTTAAAGATGTATTGGAAGCTCAAAAAGCTATAAGAGTAAAACTTGGAGTTTTGGCTATTGATTTTGGATATATGAGCGCTGAGCAAGTTAACAGTGTCATTAGGATGCAGACAATAAAAGATAGTAGGTTTGGAGAAATAGCTATAAAGGAAGGTTATTTAACAGAAGAAAAATTGGAAGAACTGCTCCATTCACAAAAAAAGTCCAATGTTTTATTAGGACAAGGACTAATTGACAAAGGGTATTTTACTTTCGAAAAATATGAGGATGTTTTGATTAAATATAAAGAAGACTCGCGTTTTACTTCTGAGGAGATAGCAATATTAAAAAATAATGACATAGATAAAATTGTTAGTATGTTTTTTAAAGTAGAAGATAATCTAAATAAAGAAACCTACTATGAATATTTAGAACTCTTTATTAGGAATTTAATTAGGTTCATTGATGGAGAAATTATGCTTGAAAAATCAGAAATGATATCATCCTATGATTACGAATATATTGCTATGCAACAAATTCAGGGTCCACTGCATATATTTACTGGGTTTGCTGGAGATGAAAAAACAATGGCCAAATTTGCTTCTATTTATGCAGAGGAAGAATGTGCTGAAATGAATGATATGGCAAAGGATTCATTAGGTGAATTTATTAATTGTCAAAATGGTTTGTTTTTATCAAACCTATCTAATGTAGGTATGGAACTTGAATTATGTCCTCAGGAAATTCGTGAAAAAGGGAAAATAGTAAGTGTGGAAAAAATGTACAAAATTCCATGTCATTTAAGCTTCGGCAAGATAGATATTATAATTTCTACCCAAGTTATATTTTAAGAAAAGAATAATAGTTTAAAAAATAAATAGTTATATAATGGAGGTAATTAAAAATGGCCAAGATACTAATTGTTGATGATTCTTCAATTTCTAGAAAGAAGCTTAAGAGAATAATCGAAACATCAAATCATCAAGTTATAGGTGAAGCAACAGATGGTAATGAAGCTTATGAAAAATATGAAGAATTGAAACCAGATATAGTTACTATGGATATAACAATGCCAAATTTAGATGGGATATCTGCTCTAAAAAAGATAATGAATAGCTATGAGGATGCTAAGGTAATTATGATTACAGCACTTGGGCAAGGAAATAAAATTCTTGATGCTTTAAATAATGGGGCAAAAAATTATATTACAAAACCATTTGACGAAGAAAAAGTATTGACTTCAATTGAAGAGGCTCTAACTAGTGAATAAATTGGTAGGGTGATTTTATGAGAGAAACAATTGCTAAATTAGTTCAGGATGTATCTATATTTTCCATAGAAGTAAAAGGAAACGTTGTTCATGAATACTTTGAAGCCAATAAAGAAGTAGAAGGCATAGTAATAGCTGATGTGGATAAACCGGTTGGACTTTTAATGAGAACTGATTTTTATCAAAAGGTTGGAAGACAATTCGGATATTCCCTTTATATGAACCGGAATATCCAATTGATTATGAAATCCCATATTGTATGTGTTGATATTTCTTGTGATATGGCTAAAATAGGTTTTATTGCTATGAATAGAAGCAAAGATGATTTGTATGATTTTATTGTAGTTTTAGAAGATGATAAATGTGCTGGAGTAGTTAGTATACGTGAGTTATTAATAGAGATGTCTAAAACAAAGGAACGAGAGATAGAACTTTTAAGCAAGCAACAATTAATACTGAAAAAAGCAAATGAAGTAGAAAAAATTCACTCAATGGAAATAGAACAAAAAAATTCTTCTATTAAAAATTTGCTAAATAATGCAGGGCAAGGATTTCTTTTGTTTGGTAAAGATCTTAATATATACCCAGAGTATAGTAGGGAGTGCATTGAAATATTCGGAAAGAAAATTGAAAATAAAAATATACTGGATATGCTAGCATTATCAATGGAAGATGAAAATATACAAATTATGAGAGATGTATTTTCAAACGTTTTTAATGAGCCAAGTAAGGCAAAAAACAAAATCTACCTATCTGTATTACCCCAAATAATAAAGATAAACAAAAAGTCTATTGAGATTCAGTGGAAAGTAATAAATAATCTTTCACAAAAGTCAATAATGATTATTTTAACAGATATAACAGAAAAAGAAATTTTAGAAAATAAAAATATTGAGGAAAAAAACAATGTGAAATTAATAATTGAGACAATAAAGCACAAAGAAGAGGTAAACAGTGCATTTGAAAATTTAAAGAATTTTTTCACAGATGGAGCCTATGAAATAATAAATGGCTGTAATGATAAAAAACAAATATTATATGAGATATATAGGATTGTGCATACTATGAAAGGTGATTTTGCATTGTATTCCTTACACAATACATCTAAAAGGTTACATAAACTAGAAGACATATTATCTGTAATGTTAGACAATATGGAAAATGTTAATATTTATGATATAGTTGAACTTGTAAAGAATGTTAACGGTGACAAGATTATCAGCAAAGATATTAAAACCATTGATAGTTCATTAGGTGACGGATATTTTGAAAAGGACGATTTAATTGCTGTTAGTGAGGAAAGATTAAACGATATAGAAGAAGAGATAAAGAGAAAATATCAGGGTAAGGATCAGAAGGATATGCTGGTGATAATAAACAACTTGAAATTTACAAATGTAAAGCATATTATAGGCAGTTACAATGATTATACTAAAAGCATGGCAGAAAAGCTTGATAAAGTTATTGATGATTTTAAGATATATGGTGATGATGTTTATATTGACAAGAAAAGGTACACAAAATTCATAAGATCGCTTATACATATATTTAAAAATATTGTTGACCATGGGATTGAAGAACCAGATGCCAGGGTTTGCGCTGGCAAAGCTGAATATGGTGAAATAAGTTGCTACATAGAAAAAGCAGAAGGTAAATTTATCATGAATATCTCAGATGATGGCAATGGAATTGATTATGAAATAATTAGGGAAAAAGCAATAGAAAAAGGTATATATTCCAGGAATGAGATAGATATATTTACACAAGAAGAAATACTAGAAATTATATTCATGGATAAATTTTCCACAAAGAATCAAGTGAGTATGCTTTCAGGTAGAGGTGTTGGACTCGCTGCAGTGCGAGGTGAAATAGAAAACATAGGTGGAACTGTGAAGATGTACACACAGAAGGGCAAGTTTACAAGATTCGAATTTGTAGTTCCAATGATAGAATGAATAAAATGCGGTAGCACTTAGATGCATCTAGGCGCTACCGCATTTTTAGTTATTTTTGATTTTCTCGATTGATGATAAATTCTTTTGCTTTAATTTCAAATTCATCATCTAAAGGTTCTAGTTCCACTTCACCATATTTTAATTCTAGAGCTGTCTTAATTAATTTATCTGCAAGTTCAGGGTTTTTAGATAAAAGCGAACCGTGAAAATATGTTCCATAAGTGTTTTTGTAAATAACACCTTCAAAACCGTCAAAACCATTATTCCCAAAGCCTGAAATAACTTTACCTAGGGGTTTTGAATCATGAATGTGAGTTCTTCCAGAATGGTTTTCAAAACCAACAAGGGTTTCACCAGTCTCTTCATTTTTAATAACAGTATTTCCAATGAATCTTGTATCTCCACCGTCTGTACGTATATCAAGAATACCTAGACCATCTAGCCTTTCACCATCAGGTGTTGTGTAGTAAGTACCTAAAAGCTGATACCCTCCACAAATTGATAGGAATACTTTATCGCCATTAATATATTTGAAAATTTCATCTTTTTTTGTTTGGATTAAATCATTTGAAACAATGGACTGTTCATAATCCTGTCCACCACCGAAAAAAACTATGTCGTAGTCATCAGCCTTAAAAGAATCATTAAGAGATACATTATATACATTCACATCGATATTTCTTTTAGAAGCTCTATATTTTAGTATTAATATGTTACCTACATCACCATAAACATTCAAAAGATCAGGATATAAGTGACAAATGTTAAGTTCCATTATTTTCACCACCAATTTAAAATGTAGCTTACCAAAGAGTCTTAATAAGCTTTTTGCCGTGTAAGAATTTTCTGAAATTAATCATAGCTGTATAAGTGGCAAGTATGTATACAATTTCGCCAGGACAATCTTCTATACTTTTTAATAAAGTTTCATGGTTATCACATACTGAAAATTTACTGTAATCAAGACCTGCCACTTTAAGTCTAACAGCCATATCATATAATCTTGATCCACCAACAATGGTATTTGCAATATTTAGGTTTTTAAGTTGCTCAAAATTAACATCCCAAATCCAAGAAACGTCTCGTCCATCTGCATAGTTATCATTTAATAACATACATAAGTTTAAACTTCTCTGGTCGATTGAAACGGTGTTAAGAGCTTCATTGTAACCAGCTGGATTTTTAACTAATATTATTTTAACTTCTTTCCCATTTATTTGAATGGATTCTTGTCTACCAAAGCTACTAGCGGTAGTTTTGAGAGCACTACTAATAATTTCTTCATCTATTTCTAAAATTTTAGCAGCTGCCACTGCACAGAGTCCATTATATATATTATAAACTCCAGGTTGATTAATTGTGTACTGGAAATCATTTATTTTAACTAAGGAACTTGAAGTAGTTAGTTCATCTATGGAATTAACAAAATAGTCAAGAGCTGGTCTTTTATAACCACACTTTTCACAATAAAATTTTCCTAAATGATTATATGTAATGAATTCATAGGAATAAGCATTTTTGCAATTTTTGCAAAATTTTGCATCAGCATTTATATCTACTACTGTGCTTTTGTTTGGAGAACATTCAAAACCGTAAAATAGTTGTGGGTTTGGAACTTTTAAATCTCCAAGTAGAGATTCATCACCATTTAATAATAGAGTAGATTCAGGCGATTTAACTATACCTTCTAATATTTTGGTTAAGGTTGTATAAACCTCACCATATCTATCTAGCTGATCCCTAAATAAATTAGTTACTATTATTATTTTTGGCACTAAATATTCAGTAATAAATTTAAGATTAGCTTCATCTACTTCTATTACTGCATATTTTTCTGAAGTATCCTTATTAAATCTGTAATTGTCAATAAAACAAGAAGTTATTCCAGGTTCAAGATTAGCACCAGTACTGTTTGTAATAACAGATTTATTGTTACTTTTAATCATATTGTAAATCATACTGGTAGTTGTTGTTTTTCCATTTGTACCAGTTACCAGTACGATTTTATAATCTTTTGCAACGGTGCTAAGGATGTTTTTATCTAATTTTAGTGCTACCTTTCCAGGAAAATTAGAGCCACCTTTAAACAAAGTTTTGGATAATTTAATTATTACTTTTGAAATCAAAATGCTAAGTAAAGATTTAATTTTAATCACAGACACCTCCTACTAGGGAATATATTAGTGTGTAAAACACAATATATTATTATATTTATACAGATTTTATTGTATATCATATGGGTTAGAAAGTCCATTGCTTAAATTATACTATTGATATTGACTTTATTAAACAATTAAGGTAATATAAAAACATAGCAAATTACATAAAACATATACAAATAGTAGGTAAAAGCTAAATGCTATAAAATCTATAATATTTAGAGGTATAAACTAGCATATTTTATAATTGAATATAACATATAATTCTTATCAAGAAAGGAGGAGGGACTGACCCTATGAATCCTTGACAACCGGAACTAGTAGTTTATCGGTGCCAATTTCAGCAGATTGTTTTGAAAGATAAGACTAAAAGAATTTTAAAATCTTCTCTTAGTTTTATCTATGAGAAGATTTTTTTTAGTTTATTTGTTTGCCGTTTTATGGGAAGGAAAATTAGCCCAAAAAATTACAATATATAATTAAAGGTTCAACATATTAAAAGAGGGGTGTTTTTATTGAAAAAAAGATTTATTAGCGCAATTATTTTATCTGTTAGTGCAGTTATGCTTTTATCATCTTGTGGGACAAAAGTAGCTTCAAACCAAAATGTGAAGGCATCAAAAGTATCAAGCATTGGGGATCAATACATTAAGGCCACAGATCCTAGCAAAAGTCCAGATAAAGCAAAACAACGTACAGATACATTTGTTGCAGCTATATCAGAGCCAGGAGGAGTTTTCTTACCATATTTTTATGATAATGGCTGGGATGGAAATGCTACTGATCCTATTTTTGCATCACTCGTTGGCCAAGATCCAAAAGGTAATCCTATTCCAGATCTTGCAAAAAGTTGGAATATATCATCAGATAATTTGACTTATACGTACCATTTAAGACAAGGACTAAAATTTAGTGATGGATCACCTCTAACCGCAGATGATGTTGCATTCACATTAACTATTCTGGATGATCCGGCTTATAGTGGCTATCTTGATATTTCAACTTCATTTATAAAGGGGAGTGAGGCATATAAAGATGGTAAAGCAGATTCAATAGAAGGTATTAAGGTTGTTGATCCACTTACAATTAAGATTACTACTGAAAAAGTAAATCCACTCAATTTAACTATTTTGGGAGGGCAAGTTTTATCAAAGGCATATTATGGTAAGGACTATAAGAGGGGCAGTCTAGATTATTTAAAAGCTTTATATGCTACGCCTTTAGGAGCAGGGCCATATAAGATTGATAAGTATATTCCAGGACAAGAAGTACGTTATACAGCAAATGATAATTATTATGCTGGAAAACCTAAAATTGAAAATCTTATTTACAAAGTTACATCAAAGGACACAAATTTACAGTTATTCCAAACTGGAGAAACGGATGAGGATGGTTTTACTACAGACAAGGATACTGTGGATGAATTAGAAAGCTTTGGCTTTGCTAATGTAAGGATAAGTACAGTAAGTGATTACGGTTACATTTATTTTAATAATAAAAAATCTTATTTAAAAGATAAATCAGTTAGGCAGGCACTTATTTATGGGCTTGATCGTCAAAAAATTATTGATGTAAAGTATAAAGGTTACGGTCAAGTAGCTAATATTCCTACATCACCACTAGTGTGGTCATATAATGAAGATGGTATAAATAAATATAAATTCGATCAATCAAAAGCAAAAAAACTATTGGATGCAGCAGGCTGGAAAGTTGGTAGTGACGGTATACGTGAGAAAAATGGCCAAAAACTTAGACTTTCATATTTAACTACAAAAAGCACTGATGAAATTATTCCCATAGCAAAAGAGGATTATAAGGCTATTGGTGTGGATTTTGAACCTGAAATTATGGATTTTAATACTTTGGTTGGTAAACTTAATAAAGGTGATTATGATCTAGCATCTGTTCGCACAAATGGTTTAGTTGACCCAAATGATTCAGTAGAAGAATTTTCATCGAAAAAAACTTCTGAAAATGTTTCGGGATATTCAGATCCTGTAGCTGATAAATTAATCAGTGAAGGCGTAAGTACTGTTGATATTAAAAAGAGAAAAGTAATTTACCAAAAATTATATAAAGAGTTAACAGATAATCCACCAGTTATATTAATTGATTATAGAAAAAGTGTAAAAGCTTGGAACAGTAGAATTAAAGGATTAGATAATAATAATTTTTCTGGAGTTTCTTCAACTAATTTATCAAAACTAAAAATTGAAAACTAAAACATTTAATGTCTAGCTTTTAGCTAGACATTTTTAGGAGGTTTATATGAAAAAATATATATTGCGTAGATTTATACATATGATTCCAACTCTCATAGGTGTTTCAGTAATAATTTTTTATTTGTTTGCCTTAATGCCAGGAGATTATATTGATTCAAATAGACAAATTACAGCTCAAAGAGCTCATGATCTTAGAGTGCTTTATGGTTTAGATAAGCCCATAATAATGCGATATTTTATATGGGTAAAAAATGCAATGGAAGGTAACTTTGGATTTTCGCTAAAGTACCTAGAATCAGTAACAAAACTAATAAATCAATATATATGGAACTCCTTTATTATCGCCATTGTTACCCTAGCGCTTACATGGTCAATAGCATTGGTGATTGGTGTTTATACAGCAACTAAACAACATTCGCTTTTCGATAGATTGGTGACTTTAGGAGTATTTGCATCATTGTCTTTTCCATCTTTTTTTCTAGGTCTTTTGATGATTAAGTTTTTTGGAGTAGATCTCAAGATCTTACCTTTAGGCGGAATGATAGATACTGGTAGTACATCTACCGGTTTATCATATGTTTTAGAAGTTATAAGGCACATGATACTTCCAGTGGGAATACTTACTTTTTTAAGTATAGGCTCACTTACAAGATATTTTAGATCGGGAATGATTGATGCTCTTAAATTAGATTTTATAAGAACAGCAAGAGCAAAGGGGTTAAAGGAGAGGACTATTGTATTTAAGCATGCTTTAAAAAATGCCATTTTACCTGCAATTACCCTATTGGCATTTGAACTTCCTGGGCTTTTTTCTGGAGCTATTATAACAGAGCAAATATTTAATTGGCCAGGTATTGGTAGGTTGCAACTTGAGGCACTTAGTTTTAGAGATTATCCAGTACTAATGACATTTACAATGCTTCTGTCATTTTTAACTATTATGGGGAACTTTTTTGCTGATGTTTTATATGCGGTGGCAGATCCAAGAATTAGATTAAAATAAGAAAGGAGGATAACTATATATGCTTTTAGCTAATAAACATAAACTGGAACCATCAAAAAAGAGATCAGAAACTCAATGGCATCAAGCAGTTCAAAGGTTATTAAAAAACAAATTGGCTGTGATTAGTATTGGTTTTCTTGTATTCATACTCTTATTCAGTTTTGTTGGTCCATTTTTATCGCCATACAATTCTAATGATGTTGAAGTTGCATTGATTAAAAATCCACCTAGTTTAGCACATATTCTAGGAACTGATGATTATGGAAGGGATGTTCTACTTAGATTAATGCTTGCAGGTAGAATATCACTAACAATAGGAATTACATCTATGATACTTTCACTTATATTAGGTACTATATTAGGAGCTGTTTCTGGATATTACGGAGGTGTAATAGACAATATAATTATGCGTATTGCAGATATTTTAATGTCAATTCCAGGATTACCACTCCTAATTATTGTGGGTGCTTTATTATCAGAATTAAAGGTGTCATCAGATTATAGATTGTACATTGTTATGCTAATGCTAAGTCTGGTTGGATGGCCAGGTCTTGCTAGACTTATTAGAGGACAAGTACTTTCTCTGAGAGAACAAACTTTTATGAAAGCAGCAGATGTGCTTGGATTAAGTGATAGAAGAAAAATATTTAATCATCTAATACCCAACACATTTCCTTTATTAATAGTAGTAGCTACATTAAGTACTGCTAGTGGGATACTTAGTGAGTCTACGTTAAGTTTCCTTGGGCTTGGTGTGATACCCCCAACTCCATCTTGGGGAAACATGATAAATGCGGCAAATAATTTGATCGATTTTCAAAAAAGAGCTTGGCTCTGGATTCCACCAGGTATGGCTATATTTATAACTGTGGTGGCCATAAATTTGTTAGGTGATGCACTTAGGGATGCACTAGATCCCAAAATGAAAGGCAGGTAAATAATTATGAAGGAAGATTTAATAAAAGTTAATAATTTAAAAACCTACTTTTATGCTGATGAAGAGGTAAGTAAAGCAGTTGACAATGTAAGCTTTAGAATCAAAAAAGGTGAAACAGTGTGTATTGTTGGAGAATCAGGTTGTGGAAAAAGTGTTACATCACTGTCAATTATGAGACTTATAAATGAACCAGGTAAAATTGTTAGTGGAGAAATTATATATAATAATAAAGACCTTTTGAAAATGCGTGAAAATGACATTAGAAACATAAGAGGTAATGAAATAGCTATGATATTTCAAGAACCTATGACATCACTAAACCCAGTATTCACAATAGGACAGCAATTGATAGAAGGAATAATGGAACATACTTTAATAAGTAAAAAAGAAGCAAATAATAAAGCCATAGAACTTATTAATATAGTAGGGCTTCCAAGAGCAGAGGAAATAATAAAATCTTACCCTCATGAATTAAGCGGAGGAATGCTACAAAGAATTATGATTGCTATTGCTCTAAGTTGTAATCCTAAACTTATTATTGCAGATGAGCCTACTACTGCATTAGATGTAACCATTCAAGCTCAAATTTTAGATCTACTCCGTAATATTAAAGCGGAATATAATACTTCTATATTATTTATCACTCATGACCTTGGTGTTGTAGCAGAAATGGCGGATTATGTGATTGTAATGTATGCAGGTAAAATAATAGAAGAAGCTCCCGTATTAGAGCTATTTAAAAACCCTAAACATCAATATACAATGGGTCTTTTAAAGTCTAAACCAATTATTGGACAGCGAAGAGAAAGACTTTATTCTATAAAAGGGCAGGTACCGGATTTATCAGAGCTTAAAGAATCATGCTATTTTAGTGATAGATGTGAAAAATGTATGGATATATGTAAAACAAAAATGCCGGAATTTATTTCAGAATCTAATGGTCATAAAACAGCATGTTGGCTTTATGAGGAAGGGGTTATAAATGAGTGAGATATTATTAGAAGTAAATAATTTGAAAAAATACTTTCCTATTACCGGTGGCTTTTTAGGAAAGGTAGTAGGTAATGTAAAAGCAGTGGATGGAGTAAGTTTTAGCATTAATAAGGGAGAGGCGTTTGGTCTTGTTGGAGAATCGGGAAGTGGAAAGACCACTATAGGTCAAACAATTCTTAGAATGAACGAAAAAACTTCAGGAACAGTAAAATTTGGTGGCATTGATATACATAATCTATCTAAAAAAGATCTAAAGGCGTTAAGACCCAAGGTTCAATATATATTCCAGGATCCCTACAGTTCATTGGATCCTAAAATGAGAATTGGTGATGCAATTGGAGAACCTCTTCTAGAACATGGATTTGCTACAAAACAAAATGTGCGTGAAAAGGTGGAGGAAATAATTTTATTATGTGGCATGTCTTCTAACTATATTGATAGATTTCCCCATGAATTTTCAGGAGGACAACGACAACGAATAGTAATTGCTAGAGCAATGGCTCTAAATCCAGAATTTGTTGTGGCAGATGAACCTGTATCCTCACTTGATGTGTCAATTCAAGCACAGATAATAAATCTATTTAGTGATCTAAGACAAAAGAAAGGATTATCATATCTTTTTATATCTCATGATTTAAGTGTTGTGGAACATTTATGTAATAGAATTGCTATTATGTATTTAGGAGTTATCGTAGAATTAGCTACAAGAGATGAATTATTTAGTAATCCTCAGCATCCATATACAAAGGCACTTTTATCTGCCATACCTGTACCAGATCCTACTTTAAAAAGAAATAGGATAATTCTTAAGGGTAATATTCCTAGTCCATCTAATCCACCTAGTGGTTGCCGTTTCCACACCAGATGCACTTATGTTATGGACAAGTGTAGTAAAACTGTGCCCGAGCTTAAAGAAATAGCAGAAGGTCATCAATCAGCATGTCATCTTGCTTAATTAGCTTTTCTATTAGTGGTTGACTACCATAAAATTATGAGAAAAGGATGCCTATACATGTTATCAAATAGTGGCATAAAAAGGCATCCTGAACTCATTTGTATTTTTTAGGATATAACATTTGGGGCAGTACCCATGGATTATGCTATACGGAGAGAGATTTTTGTTTGTAATTTCCCAAAATGTCGTTAACTGGAGAAACTGCTACAAAGGCTAAAGGATCTATTTTTTTTATAATCAATCTTAGCGCAGTAATTTGATGCTTTTGTACCACCACATAGATGAATTTTTTATTGTTGTGTGAAAAACCACCTGTGGCATTTAACACAGTGACTCCTCTTCCAAGTATTGTGTTTACATCTTCAATAATTTCTTCATAATTATTACATATTATTACACACTGCCTGGAGGAAGCAATACCTTCCTGCATTGTATCTATTGTTTTAGAACGGATAAAACTCATTATAAGAGCATATAATACTGAATGAGGTCCCATTACTATTCCTACAAACACATATACAAAAAAATCTTGTATAAGTAGAATGTGAGACAGCTGTACATTTTTAAATTTGTTTCTAAAAACCTTGGCAGATATGTCAAAGCCTCCGGTAGATCCACCACCCATAAATAACATTGCCATGGATATCCCTGAAACTACACCGCAAAAAATGGCTGAAGTCAGTTTATCATTTATGGGTAGTATAGAAAAATTTGGAAGTAAGGAACTTATAAAGTCAATCATAAGAGAAGAAAAAAGTACGATAATTCCACTTTTTATGGCAAATTTCCGGCCTAAAAATTTAAACCCAAAGATAAATAATGGTATATTTAAAACTATTGAAGTGATACCTATTTTAAAGTTAAATAAACTATGAAGGGAAAGTGCAATTCCAAGTACGCCTCCAGTACCTATTTTAGCTGGTGTTAGTAACAGTGAAGCATACAACGAATATAGGATAGTACCACCTATAAGCATTAAATATTGTTTCGATTTTGTATTCATAATAATCTCCTTAAATAAACTCTTTTAGTAATGTATAATGGCTAAATTTACGTGTATATGTTAGCATAACTTATCTATGTTTACAAACTACATAAGAATTTATGCTAGGGATTATTTGAACGTAATGATATTAAAGTGTAGATTTGATTTATAAATTAACAATAATGTGAGCATATTTAATTGAAAATTATAGTTTATAGCTGTAATATGTATTATGTGTGAAACTTATTATGAGTAGATGGGAGATTAAATTATGCTTTATCCATTAAAATTTGAAAACTTATATTATGAAAAAATTTGGGGCGGAAGAGATTTAGAAAACCTTAGAAAAAATTTGCCCGATGGAGAGATTGGCGAGAGCTGGGATGTTGCATGTCACCAACATGGAATGAGTATTGTTGCCAATGGCGAATTTAAAGGTACTAGATTTGATAACCTTATAAAACAACAAGGTGAAAAAATACTGGGAAATAAAATAAATGCTAAAACGTTTCCTCTTTTAATCAAATTAATCAATGCTAAGGATAAATTGTCTGTTCAAGTTCATCCAAATGATGAATATGCACATAGAGTTGAAGGAGAACTTGGAAAAACAGAAATTTGGTATGTGGTCGATGCATTTGAAGGTGCAAATTTAGTGGTTGGTACAAAAGAATGTACAAAAGAACAGTTTAAGGATGCAATAAATAATGGAACATTGGATAAATATTTAAATAGAATACCGGTTAAAAAAGGCGAAGTATATTTCGTGAAAAGTGGAATGGTACATGCAATAGGAGAAGGGGTTATTATTGCTGAAATACAACAAAACAGTGACACCACTTATAGAGTATATGACTACAACAGAGGAAGAGAAATTCATGTGGCTAAGGCTTTAGATGTTATAGATTTTGATCTTGTAGGCAAAAAAAGTCAGGGTTTAAAGATTGAGGGAGAAGATTTTGATAAAACTTATTACAATTTGTGTGATAAATTTTCTTTTGAACTTTATGATATTAAAAACAGTGTTGTAGAAAATAGTGATCAGGATAGATTTTACATATTTACTTGTGTTGAAGGTAATGGAGCTATTCATTTTGAGGGTGGAAATGAAAACATAGTAGCAGGAGACAGTATTTTTATTCCAGCATATCTTGGAAGATACGAAATAAAAGGCAATATAAAACTTTTAAAATCATATGTACCTGACGTGCAAAAAGTTGAAAAAGAAATAATAAGTAAAATTGAATTATAAATGTTTTTAATTGATAGTATAAAGTAGTAACATTTAAAATTTAAATAATAAGAGAATGGAGTGTGCAAAAAAATATGACTGCAAATATATTGATTATTATAAAAGTAATTGTTCTTGGAATAGTGGAAGGTATAACTGAATTTTTGCCAGTATCATCAACGGGACATTTGATAATGTTTAGTGACTTCCTTAACTTTACTGGAGACTTTAGTAAATTGTTTGAGATTGTAATTCAGCTAGGAGCTATACTTGCTGTAGTAGTACTGTTCTGGGACAAACTGCTTCATTCATTTAAGACAATAGTTGATCCAACGTTTAAAAGTTTTGGTTCAAAACTTTGGAGAAATCTTATTGTAGCATTTATACCTTCTGGAGTAATTGGACTTCTAGCAAATAAATTTGTTAATGCTCATCTTATGGCGGTATTGCCTGTATCATTAGCGCTACTTGTAGGTGGTATACTTATGATATTAGTTGAGAACAAATATAGAAATGGAAATGGTACAAAGGACATAGCGGATATAACATTAAAACAAGCATTTTTAATAGGATGTTTTCAATGTATTTCTGTAATTTGGCCTGGATTTTCAAGATCTGCTTCCACAATAATGGGTGGTTGGATCGTAGGACTTACAACAGTTGCTGCAGCAGAATTTTCTTTTTTTCTTGCTATTCCAACTATGTTTATAGCAACAGGTTATGAATTAATTAAAAATATGTCCTCTATAACCGCAATGCAAGGAATAGAGATAGCAATTGGTTTTGTTGTTTCTTTTATAGTTGCACTATTTGTAGTAGAAAAATTTATGAACTTTTTAAAGAAACGACCAATGCGAATATTTGCTATATATAGAATAGCCTTTGCCGTTATATTTTTAGCATTGGCAGCAACTAGAGTGATAAATGTTTAGATTAGTTATATTGATACATAAATAATTATAATAAAATAAGTTGATTTTTAAAACTCGTGATTTGTTCACGGGTTTTTTTTTGTATTTAGGTAATAATAAATGTAAATATATTTCTAGAGGAGTGCTGTAAAATGGATATGGAAATCAAAATTGATGAACTTATAAGTAACGGTAAATGGATAAAAAATGATATAGGTATGGGGAGAGTGCAGTGTTCAAAAATGGTAAAGGATGCAAAGGAGCTTCTTATTTTAATTGTTTCAGATACTTTAGATACACCAATATGTTCAATGGTAGAAAAAATTTTGGTAGTATCAAATGAAATAATAATATTTTATGATGGCCAGTATGTTCAGAAAGTAGAAAAATCAGAATATGAAAGATATAAACAATTTTTAGACCATGAAGAATGGAAAATTATTTTCAATAAAGGTGTAATAAAGGAATTGATTAAAAATAAAATGATAAGTGAAGATCAAGGATTTTATGTAGAGATGCATGAAACACTGGAACAATACATGAAAAATGGATATGATAAAAAATCAAGTGATACTATTTGTAATAAATATCATTTATAAATTATTAAGTGTAGTAATATTGTTGAAAATATCATTTCAATTTAAATACAAATAATGTATAATTTAATTGAATATGGAATGAGGGGGACTAGTTATGTATAATAAGATAAAAAAGATTGCATTACTCACTGGAGGGGGGGACTGCCCTGGATTAAATGCTGTAATTCGAGGGGTTACAAAAACAGCAATTCTTAAATATGGTTATGAAGTTATTGGTTATACTTTTGGATATCGAGGACTATACAACAATCAAGCTGTGCAATTAACATTGGAACGTGTTTCTGGAATATTGCACAAGGGTGGAACTATTTTGTATAGTTCAAACAAAGATAATCTATTTGATTATGCTGTGGAGGATGGTGGAAAAGTAATAAAAAAAGACGTATCAGATATTGCTATAGAAAATTTAAAAAAATCTAACATAGATGTTTTAGTTGTAATAGGAGGAGATGGTACATTAACTAGTGCTAGGGATTTTGCTAGAAAAGGTGTGAAAATTATAGGCGTTCCTAAAACAATAGATAATGATTTACCTGCAACAGATGTAACATTTGGATTCAATACAGCTATTGATGTTGCAACAGAAGCATTAGACAGACTACATACAACAGCAGAATCCCATCATAGAATAATGATACTTGAAGTAATGGGTAGAAATGCAGGATGGATAGCCTTAGAGTCTGGAATTGCTGGTGCTGCAGATGTAATATTGATTCCAGAAATTCCATATGACATCAATAAGATAGTTAACAAGATAAGAGAAAGAGAAAATTTAGGAAAATTATTTAGTATAATAGTTGTTGCAGAAGGTGCAAAACCTAAATATGGAGATGTTGTAGTAAGCAAGATAGTAAAAGATAGCCCTGATCCTATAAGACTTGGAGGAATAGGAAATAAGCTTGCAGCTGATTTAGAAGAGTTAGTTAAGAATCATGAGGTTAGATGTACAGTACTTGGTCATATTCAAAGGGGTGGAAATGCATCAACTTATGATAGGATTTTATCTACAAGATATGGGGTGAAGGCTGTAGAAATGATAAATGACGGAGAATTTGGAAGAATGGTATGCTTAGCTGGAAATAAGATATCATCTGAATCACTTGAAAACGTTATAGGTAAGACAAGAAACGTAGATGTTGATGGTGAACTTATAAGAGTGGGGAGAAGTATAGGTGTATCATTTGGTGATTGATAGTAATTAAACTAAATTACTATCCCTGGAAATTTCATTTGAGGTATCTTAAAGAGATAACTAGAACATATAGGAATTGAAATCCTTTTGGATGCCTTGAATTTATGAAAGTGTTGTAAAAACACATTTTATAATCATATACGATGCCGTGTGTATCAATTACAATAAATTAATGAATATATATAATTAAACAAAGGATATTGAATTTAATTTGAATAATTGAGGAATGTATATTAAACTATGGCAAATAATTATGGTATTATAGAACACGTCGCAAGAAACAAACGAGAAAAAAGAAACAACAAACTGAAATTGATACCAAAAGAAAAGTATTGACAAAGGGTTTGAACTTGTGATATTATATAAGAGTTGCTTAGTGGCAACGCAGTGATCTTTGAAAATTAAACAGAGAATAAGAATTAAGTAAACCAGCAAATTTCTTTGAATCTTAGAAATAAGATTTAAAATATTTATATTAAGCGAA
>Ga0255362_1000028_pt1 | contig 49054 bp, 56 predicted proteins | sample GFST75r2metaG_FD_186000 | JGI IMG/M metagenome (GOLD analysis project Ga0255362, IMG submission 186000)
ACAGTTCCCAAGTTATATAGTGCAAGCTATAAATCACAATGCATAGGCTGCATGTTGCAGTCCCTTGCAATTGTTGAAAATATTTATATTTTGTCGATTAATGTAACAATTTCATTTATTATATTTACTTTTCGTCATAAATCCCAAAAATATTTATTAATTATTAACCCTTAAAGGTTCTGTGGTAATATAACCACGTCGTATCTCATGTTGGCATTCTCTATTAGTGGTTTTCCTTCTGTAATTTGTCTTACTTCTTCTAAACTCTTAGCCTTAAATACCATTGACCCGCCATTTTTATTATAAAATCCACCAGCAATTAAGTACTTATTTGCATTAATTTCACCATTTCTTATCTTTGTGCTCTTCAAGTTGTCCACATTAGCATTATTGTAGCTAATCCTCACAAAAATATTATTCATACTATTTTCCTCCAGAGAAATTTATTTTAAATACCAATTAATATCAATAGTCGTTCGAACCTTTGTTCGTATTTTTATTGTACAGAACATTTGTTCGTGTGTCAACATGTATTTTATGATTTTATAAAAATATATGATATAATACAACTTGTACTAAATTTATATTTATGCTTAAATTATTGTATATAGAAATTTGGAGGAAAATCATGATATTAACCGATATAATGAAATATATTGAAAGTGAATATAACATTATTAATAGCACCCCTTGTGAAGTTTGCGGTGGTGATTACGAAGCAGAACAATTGGAAATACTTTTAATAGATAACGTTCCTTTTGACGTTTGTGAGTGTTTATGTTCTGAGTGTGGTCACGAAAAAACTTTTGAATTTTATGCACCATTTTTAAATGAAAAGCCTTTAAAAAATAAAAAAAATTTGAATTGAAGGAGCTCGATTATGGACAAGAAAAATATAGAATTAGCAACTAAGCAAATAGATGAGGCCTTAAATACTGTAAAATCTATGGAAAATGACCTAGATAAAAACCAACTGTCTGGGGAAAATATAAAAAAGCAATTCCTATTCTTATCAACTAAAGTAAGTGAACTAGAAAATATTTTAATTAATGAAGGAATTTTATAAATTATTGTAGGTGAATAATAATGGATGAAAACAAAAGAGTGATAACAATAAACTCATATGAAGACTCTAGCAATAGTGAACCTGACCTTCTTCCTAAACAAAAAAAATTCACAAAATTAAAATCTATATTATTATTTCTAATTATTATTATTATTCTCGGCGCTATAGTCTCAATATATGCTTATTTTACACCTACTAGTTTTGTGATTATAGATGCCAATGCTTCAATAAATTTAAAAGTTAACAGATGGAACAAAATAATTGATATTTCTTCCTTAGATGGAAATGGAAATAACATACTAACAGCTTCAAAATTAAAATATAAAAATATAAATGAGGGTCTTGTTCTCATTTTAAGTACTGCTGAACAAAATAATTACATAAATGTATTAAGCCCTAATGAAAAAATGAAAAAGATATCAGTTTTTATTTCTGGCGATAACATAAATACTTCTTATTTTTCAAGTATAGCTCTTGATCGAAAATTTGATTTAGAGATTAACCAAAATGGGAGTAGTTCAAACTCTAGCCACCTTGAAAAGATACCCACAAAATAATTAAGATCTTCTGCTAAAGCAGAAGATCTTAATTATTTATAATTTGGATTATTTAATCTTTCTACATATTGATCCATTCCCTTAAGGGAATTAACAAAAACTCTATTCAAAAGCAATATGTCTGTATTTTTGCCTGCCCATCCATCATTAGTAGTAAATGCCATAGTATATCCTGCTTTCTGAGCCTCAGCTACTGTGAAATTGTTATAACTACCAAAAGGATATGCAATATATTGTATCTTTTTATTTAACATTGTTTCTAACATTTGTTTAGATTGAGTTAGCGTATCTAGCTGTTTTTCACTTGACAATTCACCAAGTTTTTCGTGATTTACAGTATGACTTTCTATGTCCATACCATTTTTATCCATCTCTTTCAATTGCTTAGAATTTAAATATGGACCCGGTTTATCGGTTAATGCTGGAATTACAAATACGGTCCCCCTAAAGCCAAAAACTTTAAGAATTGGAAATACATTAGTATAGCTGTCTTCATAACCATCATCAAAGGTTAAAACAACAGATTTTTCAGGAACAGGTTTATTATTTTGTATAAAGTTATACAACTCATCTAAACTTAAAGTAGTATACCCATTGTCCTTAAGATACTGCATTTGTTGCTTAAATACAGCTACTGGTACCACAGCACTATTATTGGCCTGCCCATCAGCAACACTATGATACATAAGTGTTGGTATTATCTTATCATTATGTATTAGGTTGATACCTTTAAATGTCCTTATCGTCTGCTCATCATTTTTATTACTCTTAACTTTTTGCTTAGGCTTTGCTTTTAAACCCATTTTTTTACTTAAGGCGCTTTTATTCTTATTTGTATTATTCACAGTAACATAAGTTATAGTTCCAATTAAGGCAATTAATAATATTATTACACTTAGCTTTTTATACGATAATTTCAATTTATCACTTCCTCTTATCACAAATAAAATCAATAATTTTTGTTATTAATTCTATTTTCAAAATCGCTCTCAGTATGAGTGGGTCCTATAAATACTCTGCTTAGTTTGAATTGTCCATCGGTTTTATATGTCCATTTTCCATCTCGACTAAGTCCCAGTGCATATCCTGCATTTTTAACATCTTCTAAAGTTTGAGAATTATAACTTCCAAAAGGATATGAAACATAATTAACCTTTTTATTTAATAATGCTTCCAATTTAGTTTTAGATTCTTTAAGACTAGCTAGTTGGTTATCACTAGTTAGATCAGCAAGTTTAACATTCTCATCTGTTCCACTTTCTATATCCATACCATTTTGTTGCATTTCATTAAGTTGACTCGCGGTTAAAAAATTTGAATTTTCACCAATGCTTTTTACAACAACAAATACAGTAGCTTTAAATCCATAACTTTTTAATATAGGATAAACATTTGAATAGTTATCTTCATAACCATCATCAAAAGTAAGCGCCACAGATTTTTGAGGTATTGGTTTATTATTAATCAAAAAATCGTTAATTTCGTCCATAGTCAGAGTATGGAAATCATTATCTTTTAAGTATTTCATCTGCGAAGCAAAATTTTCCTTTGTTATTCTTAGTCCACTAGACAGAATTGCTGATTGATTATCATCTACACTATGATACATAACTATGGGTACACCTTGATCATTATTCTTCATAGGTACCGTAACTGCGGATGCTGCATCATTTGTACTTGTGACATTCGTACTAGACGCCTTTTCATCACTAACACTATTAATAATTTTTGTGCTTAATGTATCCTGTTTGCTTTTCTTGTTAATATTAACAAATACAGCCCAAACTATAACTGCCAGTAAAATTAAAAAACTTACCCCTATTATTCTCTTTTCTTCATTTTTCATAGTTAAGTCCTTCCTAAATATTAATAATAATTACTATTTACCATTTAAGTTTACCAAAACAGAACAAAATTATCTATAATTGTTTGATAAAAAATAACATTTATATTTAATATAATGTACTTATCAACATTATACACAGTTTAATCCTTAATAACTTGTGGATTTCAGGCCTTTTTATCCATATAAACAATAGTTTTTATTATATCATTAAGGTTATCCACAGTTTTGTGGATAACCTGTGGATAATTGATATTGATTTTCAAATGTTATTACTAAATTTATTTTTTAAATATTTTCTATTTATGTATTAACATTTCAAAGAAAAAATAGTATTATAATAGTATAAAGAGAATTAATTAATTCTTACGAAAGGTGGGATTTTATATGAAAAATAATGTTGTGTATGTTGATTTCACCCATAAAAAAGTTTCAAACAAAAAAAATGCATTTTCCTTGGAACAAATTAAAGAACATATAAAATATCTATTTTACTTTATTCCTAACAAATTTAATAAGTCTAATCGTTCAAAACAATGTAAACGTATACTTTGAAAAGATATAATTTACCGTTGCTATGTGAAAATGATTAAAAGCATTTTCACATAGCAACTTTTTTAATATTTGATATAATAAATATATGACTACAGTTCACTATATACAAATGAGGAGTTGATAATATGAGAATTGGACTAGGTTATGATGTGCATAAATTGGTCACTGAGAGAAAACTTATACTTGGAGGCGTAGAAATTAATTACGAGAAAGGTCTTCTCGGCCATTCTGATGCCGATGTACTTGTTCATGCCATAATAGATAGCTTACTTGGTGCAGCAGCCCTTGGCGATATTGGTACCCATTTTCCTGACAGTGATTCTACTTACAAAGGTGTAAGTAGCTTGGAACTATTAAAAAAAGTTGCAGATATAATAGACAAGGCTGGATTTCAAGTAGGAAATATAGATGCAACTATAATTGCACAAAATCCTAAAATGGCTCCCCACATAAAAACCATGAGAGAAAATATATGTTCTTCTCTGAATATAACCATAGACCAAATAAATATAAAAGCCACTACAGAAGAAGGTCTTGGTTTTACTGGAAGAGGGGAAGGTATATCCTCTGAAAGTATCTGCATTATTGAGGACAAAGCCACCGCTTTAAGAACAGTTAAAAGTTAAGAGTGAAGAGTTGCAAGTTGATGAGGATTTTCGGCAATGCCGAATAATTAATAATATATATTATTCCTTATCCACTTGCCCATTTTGTCTAGCTTTATTTGCATGAATTTTTTTTCCGCCTTCTCATCTTGACCTTCTTCTTAATTTCCTCTCTTCTCTTTGTGAATGAAAAACATCCCAGAAATTAGGTACTCTCATATATACAACTATAGCTCTTCCTATAAACATAAAAGTTAGCCTTACAAGATACGCAGTTGCATAATCTAGTCCTATGTCTTGGGGCAAACTTGTAATTAAATGAGTTAATATCATTCTTATAGGAAGTGATATTATTAGAAAAAGAAGCATTTGCCATCCACCTTTTATATAAAGATTTCCATCTTCTTTTTGGTATATATTTGTAATGAATCCAGCAATAACACCACATATTAATCCAATTACTATAAGCATTAATATCCCTGGAGCTATTTGTCCAATGCCACCTCTTATTTTTTGAAGTGTTGAAATTGTAAACCATATCAAGATTATTGGTAAAAAAATATACTTTTTTGCTTTAAAGCTTCTTTCAACGACTTGAATATATATCATATATAAGATAAATGCAACTACAATTATAGTGTTTGTTAATGATATTCCTTGAAAATTACCCATACAGTTATCACCCCACCAATTTTATATATTTATAATAATCTAATATTTTAAATTTTTATAGTTACATATGTCATTTTATTATATTACATGTGTAACTCACTGTTGTTTTTGTCTTAAAACTAAATTTAATAGCAGAGTAAAATGTAAATTGAGTAATAATTCTTATAAAAGAGCGGAATCTATGGAATGATTCATATAGGAAATGATATAATTAGAAAAAGAAGGCACATAGATTTTAGGTATAAATCCATGTGCCTTCTTTTATAATTGAGTTTTCCCACTGCAAGCGCAAAAACTCATCATTAGCCCTTATCTTTTAACTTTTTCCCATATGTGTTTATTAAGCATTTATGCTATCAGGATTAAAATCTATACAGATAATATAGCTTTTCTTAGCGCTATCTTTAAATGAAGAAGAAATTGTTATACAGAGATTTCCTGTGGCCATTGATACGTATGGCTCCGTTACATACTTGTTTAAACTCATACTTCTTAAAAAGTAATAATATTTTTTTAAAGAATGATCTGTTCCTTTTTTCGCTGGCTGGAAAATAAGAGCTTTTTGGGATATCATATTTTTACACCTTGTAGCTGTATTTGTGACTTGCTCTCCGGCATCATTTAGTATATATACACATTCAAGTACGGGGTATTCATCTACAGTGCCTTCTATTATTGAATCAAATTCAGCTTTCTTTGTATTTTCAAGCCTAACAATAATACCATTTATTATTTCATCATACTTTTTATGTGATTGTTCTTTAGCGTCTATTTCTTCAGACATATATGCCTTATAATCAATGCCCATTTTTTCAATCCGGTCTTTTAAGTTGGTTTTTCCTACTTTATCAGAAGGTATTGGTTCAGAGAATGCTCTTCCTTGAATCATATCTGCACCTAGTTCCATAACTACCATAGCTTCTGACTCTGTTTCTACATCTTCTGCTATTACAAGTGCTCCTACCTTTTTAGATAAGTTTACAAGAGATTTAAATATTTCTTGCTTATAATAATTATAGCTTATATCTTTAGTTATCACGCTGTTAATCTTTATTATATCAGGTTCTACATAAGAAATTCTATCAAGATTTGCAAAACCTGAGCCTAAGTCTTTAAGACCAATTAAAAAACCCTTATTTCTGTAAAAATTAATAAAATTTTGCATAGCCTCTATATCATCAATCTTTTCTTCAACAATTTCAAGAACTATATTTCTTGGCTCAATTCCATAATCATTGACAACGTTCATCAAAATACCGGAACCGATATATTTATCTATTATAGATATATTTATATCTATAAATAATAATACTTCCTTATTTTTTTCATATATGTCTAAAAAACTTTCCATGGATTTTTCTCTATAAAGTCTATCTAGTTCTATTGCTTCCCCTTCTTTAAGTTCGTACTGTCCTAATTCATCCTTAGAAACAATATTCCCATTTGCATCTGGAAAACCTACAAGTATAGCTTCAAGACCAATAACAGCTTTTTTTATTATAGATACAACTGGCTCAAAATTTAACTCTAAATTTCTGTCCTCTGTTATCTTATTTATATTCAAACCTATGTTTTCTTTTCTAGTACCCAAAGTTTAACACACCTCTTTCTTAAATATACTCTAATTATATTATATTTGTCCAGGAACCTGCATGCAAGATTATTTGTATTTTAAAACTGTCAAATAACAAACTTTTTATTAAATTGTACTACAAAATAGTCATTTAGTACAATTTTGAAAAAATTTTTTTCAAAATTGTACTAAAAAAATAATTAATAGGTCAGAACAAAAAATTTGTTCTGACCTATTAATTATTTTACTGTTAAGATAGTAATATTTTTATCTGTCAATTCAGCAGAATCTATCGCTTTTAAGTTTCCGCTGCTAGTAGCGAACAAATTTTTTGATAAAATTGTATTCATAGCACTTGCTACATCTTGGCCGCTAACATCATCTTTTACATTATTCAATTTAAAAGTAACCTTTTTACCACCGTCAGTGGTAAATATCATTGCTAAACTCTTTGCCATTTTCTCACCTCCTATATTTTAGAATATAAATTTATTGATTTGTTATTACGTTATTGTCAACTCTTTCAATGCTAACAACTGGATAGATTAAAAGTGCCCCAAGTGCTGATGCTACAGCATAGATGTCATCATTGGTTACTGCTGAATTTAATTTAGGAAATTTGTCACTTTTAATTACATCTTTGCCATTTGCATTCTGACCAGTTTTATAATTAATTTGTAACGTGCTCTTTGATGTTGCTGAGCTTGTTGCCATATTTATCATCTCCTTTCACTAACAAAGTATTCAGTTTTAAAAATGTTTGACTAAATACAGAAAAAAAATAAGGATGTAAGTAGAGGGTCAAAACAATCTACTTATATCCCTATCCTGTCACTTGTTTTTCACTAGTACCGTGTTTTGGAACTTGATATTTTAGTTACCATTCTCTCAAAGTTTCCTGGTAGCTGTTTTCTTATTTCTTTTATCATCTTTCGCATAGTCCTGTTTTCTATTTTAGAAAACAATTTACTAAACGAAGCATTTTTAAATGCTTCTCTGTCAAATTCATAAAAATATGAAAATAGCCCACTTTTAAATCTATTTTGTAGCATTGGTTCCTTTAACTCAATAAAATTATCTGAAACCCACGCTATATATTGCCTGGCCATATCAGCACTTTCATTTTCATAAATAAAACCCATTAAACTATCTACATTATATAAAACAATATTATTTAAATATACAGCTTGCTCTACAAATCCTACCATTATTTTCCTAAAGTATTTCTCTTTGATTTTATCCTTGTAATAATTTTGAATTTGATTCTCTACATTAAACATTTCTTCTGTACTCAAAGAGCAAATAAATTTTTCTATTTCTTTTAATTTAATAATTGCATCTTCACTAAAAAGCCCTTGCAAGTAATAAATAGTCTCACATTTTTTATCTTCTTTTTCAAAATCCTGAAGATCTATTGCCAAAATATTTTCATAAGTAACCATAGTTAAATCTATTGACTCTACAGTATATACATATATCTTATTTTTTATTTTATTTTCAAACTCAATATATTTGTCTTCATCCTCTTTAGTAGGACATAATTTTTTAAAGTCTTTTAGATAATTATATATTATAGTATAATCGTCTGCTTTTCTATCTTTTGTTTCAGATATATCTATTAATTTGTTTTGAATATACTCCACAAAAAAATCCATATTTATTACCTTCGGTGAGGTTTTTGCCCAAAAACTTACATGATTTAAAATACCCTCTAATTCTTTAGCATCTTCTAGTTCATCTAATATATACCACTTAAGTATATCCTCTACAAACTGATCATTTACAAATAAAATATCTATGAGTTTTCTGAAAACTAAGGGATTTGTATTAGCCTTTAAAAAAATACTCTTAACATAATCTAGCTTTCCTGAACTTTTACCATCTGCTATAACTAACAATAGATAAGCATTTATCACTTTTTTAATATTTTCCCCAGTAACATCATCAAAATATTTATCAATATAATTATAAAAATTTAATATTATGTCAACGGTTTGCTCAGATGGATTATAAAGATCTCTATTATTTTTTTTACTTTTAAATTCTTCTTCAAGTATATTAGCAAAAAACACAGCATAGTTTTTTTGCCCAATACCTTCCTCTGAATTTATTATTTTTTCATAAAGTTCTTTCAATAAACCTACTCTTTGCTCTTCATCTATTTTTTCTCTGTTTTCATTTAAATTAAATATTGTGCTTATTTTATCGTATTCACCAAGGGAAAATTTATTATACACAACAGCGCTCGCAATCAACATAAAATCTATTAATTTTTCTCTCCTGTTTATGCTTTCAAAAGCTAATTCTAGATATTCAGATTTAATACTTAAATCTTTCAGTATAAAACTCTGTGATTTAAAATCAAAAAAGTAAACATCCTTGATTTTTTTTAATTTTTTCTTGTTTTTTTCTTTATAGATAGTAATTTGATCTTTCTTTGCAGAAAAATTTATTATTTCAAGCATTTCATCTGGCATACATATTTTTATATATATAAGAAGGCTCAATACATATTGGTTAATATGTATTATATGTTCATTAAAAACCATAACAATCTTAGCATTTTCATTCACAACTCTAAAACATGCAGCTAATATATATTTAAAATCCGTTGGATTTAAATAAGACTTGGCAAAGAATTTTTCCTTTGAAGAAATAAGTCCGTCAGCCCTTTTCTCATCAATATTGCTAAGCTTTGTACCATCCCATTGGAAAAGTTGCTGACCTTCTTCATTCAGTTTAATACTCTTAGCTTCATTATTTGATTTTCTACCAAATATATTCATTAAAATATCATCCTTAAAATTATTTTTGTATATTCAATAATCTAATTATACATAACAATTATGAACTAATCATTATGTTTTTATAATTAAGATGATATTTTCTATTATTTATTCTAATTTATTCCTAAATTGTATTATGCTTAGTGATAAAAGTATTCCTCCAAATATAAACAATATGATTACATCTTTATATATATAGTTCATACCAATGCCCTTTAGCACAATACCCCTTACTATATTTAAAAAATAAGTCAATGGCATAAAATAACCTATAACATAAATAACCTTAGGCATAGCTTCCCTTGGAAAAACAAAACCGGATAATAATACGCTAGGCAAAAGTATCATAAATGTCATCTGCATCGCCTCCAGTTGAGTTTTAGCTGCAGTGGAAATTAATATTCCAATTGCTAGTGAACATATGACAAACCCCAATCCAAGAAAAATCAGAAGTGCTATGCTTCCGTTAATTGGTACTCCAAAATAATAAAATCCAATAAACATTGATAATAAAAAGTCGCAAAACCCAATTAAAATATAAGGTACTAATTTTCCTAAAATTATTTCTCCTGATTTTAAAGGAGAAACTAGCAATTGTTCAATAGTACCTCTTTCTTTCTCCCTAACAAGGGCAAACGCAGTTAGTAAAATGGTTATATTTTGCAAAACTAATCCTACAAGACCTGGTATAGTGAAATTTTTATTTTTCAAATCTGGATTATAGAGTACTTTTGTGCCAATGTCTATGCCTCCCGTATTTATGTTTCCATTGTTTTTTTCCATAGTTTTATTTATATAGCTCATACTATAATTTTTACCAGTTAAAACTCCTGAACTTAATACTGTTCTTGCAGTGGTTGGATCTGAACCGTCAATTAAAATTTGAATTCGTGGTTTTTCATTTTCATTTAATTTTAAGGCATAATCAGAGGGTATAATAATAGCCGCATGTATACTTCCTAAATTCATCTCCTCATGAATTTGCGATATGCTATTTTCAATTTTAATAACTTTAAAATATTTTGTGTTCTCAAAATTCTTTAAAAAATCTCTACTCTCAGTTGTTTTATTCATATCTAGTACTGCAGTATTAATATTATCAAGTTCAGTATTTACTGCATATCCAAATAAAATCATCATAAAAATAGGCATCATAACTGCAATTATAAGACTTGCTCTATCCCTTTTTATTTGAATAAATTCTTTTTTTACAATGGAGAGAAATCTTTGAAAGTTCATTTTATTCTTCCCCCTTTACTGCAAATTTCAAATTCTCAAAAGATGTTGTTGTGCTAGTATTGGTTTCTCTCTCCACATATTTTATAAATACATCCTCTAAGTTGTTTACCCCTTCTTTCTTTATAAGATCTTTTGGAGCACCTATCTCTATGATTTTGCCATTAAATATAAATGCAAGCTCATCACAACTTTCAGCCTCATCCATATAATGAGTTGTTACTAGAACCGTTATGCCTAAACTTGAAATCTTGTGAATTATATCCCAAAAAGTTCTTCGTGATACTGGATCAACACCTGCTGTAGGCTCATCTAGCACTAACAGTTTAGGTTGATGAATAAGGGCACACCCAAGTGCTAACCTTTGCTTCCAGCCTCCTGAAAGAACCTTTGTAATCACTTTTTCTCTCCCTGAAAGACCTGCAAGTGCTATTATGCCTTTTTTCCTTTCATCTCTATCCTTTTTATTCAAGCCATATATTCCTGCATAAAAATCCAAATTTTCATTAACAGTTAAATCTTCATAAAGGCTAAATTTCTGCGACATATATCCTATATTTTTCTTCACATTTGCATTTTGTGTTCCAGTATCATACCCTAATACCTTTGCAAAACCTTCCGTAGCTTGAAGAACTCCACAAATAATCTTAATAGTAGTAGACTTTCCCGAACCATTTGGACCTAAAAATCCAAATACCTTTCCTTCTTCCACATTAAAAGATATATGATCAACTGCTGTAAATTTTCCAAAACGTTTTGTAAGGTTTTTAATTTCTATTGCGTTCATAAAATTCACCACACTTTATTTAATTTCGGCATCAACCATACTACCAACTGCAACATCCTTAATTTCATTCAGTGATATTTTGACTTTAAATACTGTATTTCCTTTTTCATCCTTAGTTTCAGTATTTTTAGGTGTAAACTCAGACTGCTTGGAAATATATATGATTTTTCCATCCCCAATTTTCTTATCATTTGAATATAATGTTATACTTTTATTTTCACTTATATCATTTCTTTTACTTTCATCAATGTACACTTCTATATATTTATTGTTAGAATCCATAACTTTTGCAATATTCATGCCTATTCCTACCATTTCACCTTTATGAACATAAATATCTAAAACAGTCCCTGCTACACTGGATTTTATATTACATTTGTCTACCTGTAGTTTTGCTAAATCTAGTGCTACCTGCGCCTGCTCTACACTTGCATTAGCGGAGTTTTTAGTATTATCATCTGCATTTGCTGGCACCTCTCCCTGCTTTGCTACTGCAATAGTAAGCCCTGCTTCTGCTTCTTTTTGCTGGAGAAGATAACTAGTAGCATCTACTGTTTCTACCTTATCACCATCTTTTACATAACTTCCTTGGATTACTGATGTGTCAATAACCTTACCTGAAATCTCTGATACTATATTGTAATTATCTGCCTCTACAGTGGCTGTATATCTATTATTTTCGCTATCTGAACTTGAAATGTCACATGCAGATAAAGAAACTATCATGATTCCAGTCAGAATTACAATACATGTTTTTTTCACCATCTAATATCACTCCCCATTATGATTTTTTTAGGCCTCCAATTATAATATCAATAAGTTTATCTATTTCCTCTTCATTAGATATATAACTTTGCTTTAAAAAAAGGTTCTGCACCACATAAGCTGTTACTGTTCCCATTAATGCTGTCTCCGCCACATCCAAATCAACATTTCTAAATACACCTTTTTCAATATAGGTCATTAAAAATTTTCTTATAAATAGTTTAGCCTTTGGCAATATGTTTTTTTTAATACTGGTTGCCACTTCTGCATTATATAAGGATTCTGAAACAACTACCTTCATTATATCTTTGTACTTTTTTACTAGTTCAATTCTATCTTTAATTAATATTTTTAGTATTTCTCGCCCATCTTTATCGCTATTTTTTTCTAAAATATTAGTTAACTGCTCTGAAATAAACTTTTCTCCAACAAATTCAGTGAATTTATCTATTACCCCCTTTATTAATATATCTTTTTTTGTTTTAAAATATCTAAAAATGGTTCCCTCTGCAACCCCAGCTTCTTTTGCTATTTCACTGGTAGTAGTTCCGTTATAACTTTTTTGTGCGAATATTTTTATTGCTGCAGCTAAAATAGCCTCTCTTTTGTTCTCCCTAACCATACTCTTACCTCCCACATATTTCTCAAAATATAAAATGAGTGATTACTCACTTTTATTATATGTTGATAATTTCAATTTGTAAAGCTGTTTTTTGAAAAAACAGTAAGCCATCAACATAATTGATGGCTTACTGTAAAATATAGCGTTGAATATGCAACTTATCCCATTACACATTTTCGCTAACTATTTACTTGTAGTGGTATTTGTTCCTGCTCCAACTGTATCTGTAGTTGGTGCTGATGTCGTTGGTGGTGTTGGTGCTGCTGGCGGTGTTGTATTTGTTGTTGGCGTCGTTGTATTTGTTGAACTACCTGCACCTTTTGTTTCATTTGTTCCTACTCCTGAACTACCTGCACCTGATGCCGAATTTGTTGTTTCTGGACTACTTGTACCTGTTGCTGCATTTGTTGTTTCTGAGCTACCTGCACCTGTTGCTACGTTTGTTCCTGATCCTTTTGTATTTGTCCCTGCATCTCTTGCACTATTTGTTCCTGATGCTGAACTACCTGAATCCTTTGCTGCATTTTCCCCTGATCCTTTTGAACCAGTTGACTGTTTGGTAACATTAGTCGATGCATTAGTAGCGTCGCCTTTAAAATACACTTCTGCAGAAACTCCAGCCATTACAATTAGAACAAATAATACAATAATTATAATAACCTTTTTATTTTTACTTACTTTGCTATTTCCAGAAAACACTTCTGCATTTTCTCTATTTGTTGTTTTTTCAGTTCCTGATACCTTATTCATTACCTGTTCTATATTTTTAGGTATATTAACCAATGCCAATAAGATTCCTTTTTCTTCTGAAGAATCTATCTCTTTAAAATTTTCAGGTGATCTAATTACAACAATTGGCTTCTTCGTCATAACATCTTGATTTTCTAAATACACTGTAACTGAAAACTCATCACCCTTACTTAAAAAAGGTATATAAACCTCTAAAACGTTATTCTCTATGTTAGAATCAAATTTCAAACCTTTTGTTATCTTGAAATCTGTACTCTCTAAGTTATTTTGTTCGTTTTGTATATGTACAGTTAACTCATGAATTGTTTTTTTTGATGGGTTCTTAACCGTAACAATATATGCAAATTTTTCTTTGTCGTCCATTTTTTTAGGTTTACCATTTCGTACATTACATAATATCCTAGGTCCTAAATTTGTAAAATAATTCAAAAGTAACCCAGATGCAAATGATATCATTATAGTTATAATTGCAGTTTTAATAATATTTATCAAATTAATTTTCGCTTCCTCATTTTTTTGTCAGTTTAATAAAGGTACTGTTGGTTCCTATTAAATTATAAAGTAGATATATATTTGTGTCAAACTTAAAAATTACCATATTTTTAACACTATCACTTCTCTAGCAAAAAATAAAAGCGAAGTTCAAGTAGCTTTGCGTGAACAAAATCTACTTAAATCTCGCCTTATTGATTTTTATGCCTAATGACAGAATGATAGATCTTTATTAACTCTTAACTTGATAAAGTTGCTACCATAACCGCTTTTATAGTATGCATTCTATTTTCTGCTTCATCAAATACAACAGAGTGCTCACTTTCAAATACTTCATCTGTTACTTCAAAAGGTTCAATTCCATATTTTTTGTATAACACTTGTACTGTTTCTGTTTTAAAGTCATGAAAAGATGGTAAACAATGCATAAACTTAACATTTTTATTGCCAGTCTTTTTTATAAGCGACATATTTATTTGGTAAGGCAATAACATTTCTATTCTTTTTTTCCAAACATTTTCGTCCTCACCCATAGAAACCCAAATGTCCGTGTATAATGCATCTACTCCTAAAACAGCTTTATCAACATCGCTTGTAATAGTTATTTTGCCTCCACTTTCCTCAGCATACTTTTTACATAGTTCTACAAGTTCCTTTTGTGGCTGAAGACTTTCAGGGGCCGCTATTCTAAGATCCATTCCTACCTTACTAGCACCAATCATAAGTGAATTAGCAGTATTGTTTCTTCCATCTCCTAAATAAGTCAATTTCATCTGGTTTAAAGGTTTGTTAGTATGCTCTTTTAAAGTTAGAAAATCAGCTAAAACTTGAGTAGGGTGGTCTATATCTGTAAGTCCATTCCAAACTGGTACCTTTGAGTACTCAGCCAAATCCTCAACTACCTTTTGCTCATATCCTCTAAATTCAATACCATCAAACATTCTTCCTAAAACCCTTGCTGTATCCTTAATGGATTCTTTTTTACTGATTTGTGAGCCTTCCGCTCCTATATAAGTTGTATGTGCACCTTGATCATTTGCCGCAACTTCAAAAGAACATCTTGTTCTTGTTGAATCCTTTTCAAAAATCAAAACAATATTTTTACCTTTTAATTTTTGTACCTCTTTGCCTGCTTTTTTATCCCATTTAAGTTTTGCTGCTAGATCAACAAAATATTCTATTTCTTCTTTTGAGAAGTCCTTAAGGGTTAGGAAACTTTTATTTTTTAAATCTATCATTAATTTCACCATCCAATAATTTTATAATTATTCATCATTATGTATAATTATACTATTCAATTCGTATAATTTCAACTATTATATGAATCTTTTTATGTAATAGTTTGTTTATTAATACAAAAACACATAAGGAAAGAATAAACTAATAAATATGCTAGTTTATTCTTTCCTTATGCATTAAGTATTTCTATTCCATTGTTCTTGATTTTTAAGTTCTAAAAATTACTTCTTCCTTACTAAACATAAATCTTGCAAACAGTATGCAAGCAACAACATATACTAAAATCCAGCCTGCTGTTATACCTATATGGCTATAATTATATATACCCGCAATAAGTTCCTTTAATACACACACCACATTAGCAATGGGTATATTAAAATACATAAGAGGTATATTCTTAGCATCCAGCGCAAAAGTTGCATATGCAGGTATTATAACTAATACCATCAAAGGTGAAGCATAAGTATTCGCCTCTTTGAAAGATCTTGCATATATACTTATTGCAAGTTCTAATGCTCCAAAAGCCATGGTTAAAAAAACTATTAGTATTCCAATTATAACTAGTGAAGGAGCACTAATTCCTATGCCAGTCATTGCTCCGATACCTGCACTACCTCCGAATGCCCCACCGTTTTCTTTTATAGCAATTAAAATACCAGCTAACGATGCTATAGTTGATATTAGGCCTACAACCGTTATAGCAAAAAACTTTCCCCATAATAAGGACAGTCTTCCTGCTCTTGTTGTTAATAATGGTTCTAATGTGCCTCTCTCCTTCTCTCCGACACCAAGGTCAATTGCTGCTGACAATGGACCTGCATAACTATATAATACTAGCATTAGTGGTAACAGCATGGACAATATCATCTTAGAAGCACCATCGCCTTCATTTACAATTGTTGTCTTATCTACTTTTATAGGGCTTAATATGGATGTATTAATATTTCTTTTTTGAAGTCTTGTATTTACTACTGTCTTTGAATAGACATCAATATCGGAATTTATTATTGCATTGGCCGTCTCCGAATCTTGACTAGAATTATCATATGTAATTTTTATGTCACTTGTATTTTCGCTTCCTACATTTTCATCAAAATTCTTTGGTATTTCAACAGCTAGATATAACTTTCCAGACTTAATATCACTTTTAATGTTATTTGAAGTTTTAACTTTTATGTTTTTTTGAGCTTTAATAAATTTTCCTAAAGAGCTGTCTCCTTTATCAACTATAGCAATTTTAAGATTATTTTGAACTGTATCTTTAGAACTTGACATACTTTTGCCTAAAACTCCAAAAATAACTGGAAAAAGTAATAGTGGTATAAGAATACTCATAATCATTGTTTTTTTATCTCTAAATAAATCCTTAATTTCTTTTTTAGAAACTGTTATTATTGTATTATTCATTTTTATCACCTACCAAATTCATAAATATTTGTTCCATATCATCACTATTATATTTTGCCTTCAATTCATTTATAGTTCCTTGCTCCACCATTTTTCCTTTGTGAATTATTATTATTCTGTCACATAATTTTTGCACTTCTTCCATGGAATGGCTTGAAAAAACAATGGCTTTATTTTGTTTTTTACAATTTTTAATAAAATCATGAATTAGCCTTGAGGAAGAAACATCAAGTCCTGCTGTTGGTTCATCTAGAAGTATAACCTTTGGTTCGTGTACTATTGAACGAGCTATAGCCACTTTTTGCTTCATTCCTCGCGAAAATTTACCAATCCTTCTATCCATATATTCAGTCATTTGGAGCTCTTCACTTAGATTTTTTATACTTTCATCTGCTGCGTCTTTAGTCATGCCGTTTAACTCTGCAAAGTATCTTATGTTCTCTCTTGCCGTAAGTCTATCATAAAGGCCTACTTCACCACCAAAAAGTATTCCAATCTGGCTTCTAACTTTACTAGATTCTTTATTAATATCAACACCATTTACTTTTACCGTTCCCCCAGTACACTTAATCATAGTGGATATGATTCTAAGCGTAGTAGTTTTCCCAGCTCCATTTTCTCCCAGTAATCCAACTATTTCACCATCATTTATAGTAAAATTCAAGTTGTCCACTGCTTTTACGTCCTTAAACTGTTTAGAAAGATTTATTACTTCTATCACAAAATAACCCCCTTAGCATATTTTATAAAAATCTATATAAAATTATCCAGCAAATAAATGCCAGCAATTCTTCAAAAAGAGCTGCTCCAATAAACATTTTACCATAGTTACTATAATTTAGTATAGTAAGTGTTATTCCTACAATAATAAAAACGAAAAAACTTATTACAACCGTTATGCTAAGTGCAATTACCTGTATCTTTTGGTTTCTTTCATCATTAGCCAAAATTTTAAGACTTTCTCTGCTACCTTTATTTAACCAAAGTACAATACACACTAATCCTACAAGGTTAATTCCAAAAACAATTCCATTAATAAAATCATGCACATCACTGCTGATGTTTAAATTAAGTAAGTTTACTACTGCTGCAATTATAATACTCAAAATACACATCAATACTAATGGATAAATTTTTCCTTTCTTTGTTAACAACATCTTTACCCCTCCTCATACAAAAATATTTGTTCCACTGTCAAGTTAAAGGTTTTAGATAACTTAAATGCCAATTCTAATGAAGGACTATACTTTCCACTTTCAATTGATATAATGGTTCTTCTTGTAACTTTTACCTTTTCGGCCAACTCTTGCTGTGTCAATTTATTTTCATGTCTTAACTCACTAAGTCGATTTTTCATTTGGAAACCACCTCTATGTCCATGTGAAGTTTCTTTCACATTGTTAATTATATTATATACTATTTTTTTATGTATGTGAAGTAAGCTTCACATATTTATTCAAAAAATATATATTTTTTTTATATATTTTCATAATATTGTTCTACATTGATAAGTAAAGACCTTTAAAACATCATCATGATATTTTAAAGGTCTCAAAATCGTTAATCCCTAACAAAGATTTAATCCTTAATCTTTATTTTTTAACTGTTTTTAGTAAACTCTTCAGCTGCTTTTTGTATGTTTTTCTTTCCAAGTATTGCTGATATTACTGCTACTCCACTAGTTCCAGACCTCATAACTTTCCTCGCGTTACCTTGGTCTATTCCACCAATAGCAACCGAAGGTATCTTTATGCTCCTAACTATTTCAGTTAATCCTTCTATGCCAATTGGAGTTTTAATGTCCTTTTTAGTTCCTGTGAAAAAAATAGTACCTATTCCAACATAATCAGCGCCACCAATTTCTGCTTCTTTTGCCTCAGATAAGTTACCTACAGAAATACCTATTATTTTATCTTTGCCCAATATTTCTCTTGCCTTTTTTAGTGGTAAATCACTTTGTCCAAGATGAACTCCTGCTGCGTCAACGGCCAAAGCAATATCTATTCTATCATCTATTATAAGTGGAATTTTATACTTATCTGTAACTTGTTTTATTTCAAGTGCTACCTTGTAAAAGTCCCTAGATGATGCATCCTTTTCCCTTACTTGGACTAATGTAACTCCACCTTTTATTGCTTCTTCAACGGATTCCGCTATACTTTTATCCTTTAAAAAGCTCCTGTCAGTGACTAAATATAAACTATAATCAATTTTCATGACAATCTCCCTTTCTTATTTAATTATCTTAAAAAACTAATAGATATTATGACTTACTTTGCATCAATTACTTTAAACTCTACCTGTGCCAATTTTTTAATGTCTTCTTCATCTACATCATAAATTGCATCTATTAGCTTTACTCTAAAACTACCTGGTTTTTTAGCCTCTTCATAAGCCTTTTCCCCTGCAATTCCCATGGCAATTACTGCTGCACAGGTTGCTATAAATTTATCTTCCTCTGCTCCTATAGTCCCTGCGCAAAGTGCACCAAGCATACAACCTGCACCTGTCACTCTAGTTAATAGGTTAACTCCATTACTAATTACAGCTAACCTTTTTCCATCGGAAATCACATCTATTTCTCCAGTTGCCGCTACTGTGCAATTGTATTTATTTGCAAGAGTTACTACGGCTTCCTCTATGCCTTCACCGTTATCAATTGAATCCACTCCTCTAACATTGGCACTTTGCCCTGCTAAAAATTTTATTTCCCCAATATTCCCTTTTATTACATCAACTCTTCCAAGCTCCAATATTTTATTAATAACATCCATCTTTCTTTTAATACCACCGCAAGCTACTGGATCCAGTACTACTGGAACATTGCTATTCTTAGCTGATATTGCAGCCATTATAGATGATGCCTCTTGTTCCTTTGTAAGTGTTCCAACATTTAAATAAAGAGCATTTGCTATTTTTGCAAATTCATAGCTCTCATCATAAGCTTCACACATGGCAGGTGATGCCCCAAAAGCTAAAAGTATATTGGCACAATCATTAATAGTAACATAATTTGTTATTGCCTGTACTAAAGGCACCCTATCCCTTAATTTTGTTACTACATTAGAAACTTTGTTTATCATAATATAACCCCCTGGTATTTTTTTATCATTAATTTAAATTTGAAACATGTGATAGCTACATTTGCTTACCTAATAAACGTTTCAAATTTTAAAGCTATATTTACCGATTTTGCTTTGAAGTAGTGTTCCTATATAATACACAATCATCACGGATAAAAAAGTAAAGACTGTAGGTATTCCTAAATTATTGTTGGTAAAGTAATTATAAGCAATAACTCCAAATATAGCTGAGAAAGCAGCTATAAAATTAATGTTTAATTTACATGTTCTCTTTAATATATAATCTATAATAACAACTGTATATACTGGAACAAAAACACTTCCGATTATCAATAAGAAATTTTGATAGTTTTCCATTGGAAACACAAAGGCTATCAAGATCGATATTAAACAAAACACAAATGTTACTCGATTTTCATCCTTATAATTATAAATTTGCTTAGATGAAATTGCAGCGGAACATATATCAACAAAGGTAGTTGTTACTGTCGCTAAAAGAACTATTAATGACGCAATTATACCTTTTGATGATAAAAATTGTATAATATCCATACCTGTGAATACAGTTATATAAAGTCCCAAAGCATACATCAATATGCTTCCAATAAAATATCCAAAAAAGCTGGATAAAAACACACCTTTTCCGCTTTTACCGTCTTTTGAATAATCGCCTATAAGTGGTAACCAAGAAACCGGCATAGCTATTGCCATTTCAACGGCCGTAGTAAAACTTACACTTCCACCAATTTTTATATTCCCAGTTCCGCCGTGAATGCCTAAAAACATTAAAATGCATATTACTATAAGTATTATTACTGAAATATCATTTACTTTTTTAGTATAGTTATTAAACCAAAATGACCATAAAAATACTATTATTCCCACAGCAAATATGGATATGCTTAATGGTATTTTTATCTGGGCGCTTACCACCCTGGCACCTTGAATAATCATAATCGCAGACCATGCTACAAGTTGCAATACATTTAAAATTGATACAACTTTTGTTCCATAACCTCCAAAAGAGTCCTTCACCTTGTCCATAGCATTCTTTTTGCCTTTAAAAGATATGTATCCACCAAATGCCAAAAACAATGTTCCTATAAGATGTCCAATAAGTATTGCAGAAAGCCCTTTAATGATTCCTAAGGGCGCTATTATTCCACCGGTATATATTTCCGTTATAGAAATTGCAGCTCCTGCCCATAAAAAAAACATGGAGGAATTTTTAATTTTATTCATATTTAATTCCACCTTTTTTATATAGATCAATAAAATGTCCTACAGGTCCAACTCCTTTTCCAATGGAGAAGGAATTTTTAATTGCTTCATTTATGTATTTTTTTGAAAGACTCAAAGCCTCATCAAGGCTAAATCCTTTAGCAAGGAACGACGCTATAGCAGAAGATAGTGTACATCCTGTACCGTGAGTATTTTTTGTATTAACTCTTTCTCCTTCTAGTGTAATAAATTTCTTACCATTAAAAGAAATATCATTGGCATCATTACATCTGTGTCCGCCTTTTACAAGTACACTTTTAGCTCCTAATTTAGCAATAATTTCTGCTGATCTTTTCATATCATCCTCACTTGTTATATGGATGCCTGATAGAACTTCTGCTTCTGGTATATTAGGTGTTACAACATCAGCCATTGAAATTAAATTTTTCATTTCATTTATTGCTTCTTTTTTTAGTAGAAAATATCCACTTTTGGATACCATAACAGGATCTATAACTATGTTTTTAGCTTTGTATTTGATCAAACATTCACCAATAGTATTAATAATCTCAGCATTTGAAACCATCCCTATTTTTACGGCATCTACTTCAATATCCTCAAAAATACATTGAATTTGTTTTGCTACCATACTCTTATCTATTTCTAAAACATCAAAAACTCCCATAGTGTTCTGAGCCGTAACTGCTGTTATAACGCTCATACCATAAACTCCTATGGCACTCATTGTCTTTAAATCTGCCTGTACTCCGGCTCCACCACAGCTATCAGAACCTGCTATTGTTAAAACTTTTTTCATAATAAAACACCTCCAAAAAAATATAAGGACATCCTGATGAAGCGATGTCCTTAAAACGCCAACAAAAAAAAATGTACTGCTCGAAGCAGTACATTATATTATTAACAGCACCATGCTTCCTCCGCCGGTATTATCCGAAATCAGGTTCTAAGGGTCAGATTTTATCTTCTCAGCCAAAATGGCTCCCCCGCATTTAAAACTTTCATATTCAATTATTTCTATTTCATTGTACCTAATAATCCTTTGCATTGCAATAGACCTTAGCATATTAAAAAAACTGCCAGTATTTTATCTTCATTAAAGTTTTCCTAACTTTTTTCAGAAAGATACTCGTCAATTATTTTTTTTGCTATGTTTTTAATAACACTTGCTTCTGCTATTAAATTCATAACAGTCAAAAATACCATTATCTTTTCTTTATCTGAGTCTTTAAGTTTTGCTTCTTCTGCGATTTCTTTAAACTTTTTATCACTAAAGTATTCTTTAGTTGAATATTTATCATAACTTTCTTTTTGTATGCCAGAAAAAGTTTTATATGCAAGTTCCCAAGATATTATATCGTCTTCACCATCGTTAATTTCATTAAAAGCTAATTTAAACACCTTTTTAATTTCATCCGTTGTTAAAACTGGACGCATAAAACTTAGTAATAAAAGTTGTGTTAAGTGATCTTTTGTATACCCTCGTTTTCTTCCATCCTCAGGTTTTGAAATAACTTCATTTTTTATATAATTTTGAATTATATTATTCGTATACTTTTCACCAGAAAACTTATCATTTAAATAATCTGTAACTTGAGACAGGAACAAATCATATCTAGGTAAATCATCATATGGAATAACACTATTTTGAGATACTTCTTTTGCAATCTCTTTTATATCCCCTATAGTAAATTTAATATCATCCAAAATAAACACCTCCTAATTGTAAAATAACTTGATATTCCTACATTACATTATTACTTTACCACTATTATACGTTATATAAAAACTTATTACAAGTTATTGTTAATACATTATTTTACTATAATCTATAGTTAAACGAAGATAATTGATGATACTAAGAGATAATACCGATAATTTGTGGTTTAAAAGATTATAGTGCTTGGTTAAGTGGTATTTTAGATGTTGTTATATAGTATAAAATAACTTATAATAAATTCATGTTACTTATTCAGAGAAAATACTATATAATGAATGTATATGTTTTTTCTATTATAAGGAGGTGCTTCCCAATTAAAAATAAAAGACAATTGCTATTGTGCTTAATTTTTACTTTTGCATTCACTTTTTATAACGTAATGCTACCTAGTATTTCAGGTTATACCGCTATGAACAGGCAAACAGTAGTATATGCGGCATCTAGAGGTGGAAGCCACAGTGGCAGTTTTAGTAGCAAATCGAGTTCTGGTAGTGGCAGTTTTAGCAAAAGTTCTTCAGGCACTAGTAGTGGAAGTAGTAGTACCAAGAGTACAGGTGGTTTATTTGGAAATAGTAAATCCAGTAGCACCAGAGGTTCCACAAGAAATTCTTTTTTCTTCATACCGTTCTTTGGCGGTGGCGGTGGTTATGGTTACGGTGGTTATGGTGGGGGTATATCTTTTTTTAAGATAATATTTTTAATCATAATTGTTGTTATCATTTACAGAATGTTCAAAAAGTATAGAAGATAAAAAATTTGAGGAGGATTTTATTATGGGAGTAGTAAACAGATTATCAAACATTTTTAAGGCAAAGGTAAATACTGCAATTGATGACATTGAAAATCCAATAGAACTTTTAGATCAAAAGGTAAGAGACATGGATAAAACATTAAATGATGCAAAGGTTGCATCAGCTCAAATTCTTGGTAATGTTCATGAAACAGAAAAGAAACTTGAAAAAGCAAAGCTTGAGTCAAAAGATTTTGATGAAAAAGTAAAACTTGCTGTAAAAGTAGGTAATGACGATTTAGCAAAACGAGCTCTTGCTAAAAAACTTGAAGCAGATAAATCAGTTCAGAGCTTAACAACTAGTTATCAAGAAGCTTCAACAAAAGCTCAGGCAATAAAGGCAAAACTTAGAGAACTAGAAGAAGAGATTCAAAAAACTAGAACTTATAGAGATGAAGCTGCCGCAAGGTATAGTAACGCAGAAGCAAGCAAACAAGTTAATGAAGTTCTTTCAAATGTTAATGCTGGTTCAAATAAAATCAATTTAGATGATATTGAAAGAAAAATCGAGAAAAAAGAAGCTTTAGCTGAAGGTCTTGGAGATTTACAAGAAGATAACACTCTAGACAAAGAATTTGAAAAACTTGGTGAGGTAAGTCTTGATGATGAACTTGCAAAATACAAAACTGGAGCAACTCCAATTTCTTCAAATTCAGCAATTGACCCCGAGCTAGAAAAATATAAAAATCAATAATAGGTGATATTATGAGTAAGACAGAAGAATTTATTTCAAGTGAAAAAAGTTATTATGGGAAAATTTATTCTGATATAGCTTTTGCTATAGATGAAATACAAGATTTTTTAGACAAAGACATTCTTAAAAACAGAAAATATGTTTCAAGACAACCCTTGTTAAAAAAATATATAGAGCTTTTAGATGCTGCTAAATCAGAGGATAAGGAAAAAGGCTTCTTCGGAAACCTTTTTAATGGTGACAAATACACTGGAATACTTAAAGATTTCAAAAAGGATCACCATGAAGCGTTTAACCAACTAGAAAAATGCTCAAAATGTGAATGCTTAAAATGTATGGCTGTATGCAAATTTGATAGTTGTAATGGCTGCAGAAATGGAGCGCATGTTGGTTCTTGTGATCACCAAAAAACCAATTTAGCTTTCTTTGATGGTTCAGAAGATTCTATAATTGAATTGGTTAATAATAAGACAGGCATGGACGACAGATATGAAATAATGGCAATAATTCAAAATGCTACAAATGATAAGAGATATATAGTTATAGAAAATGTTAGTGATAGAGAGCGTTTTATCTTATATCTTTATCCAAAAATTTCTGAAGACGAATATGGTGAAATTACAGATGAAACTGATTTTAATTTTGCCGCATCTGAATATGAAAACGTGGAACGATCATGACAAATTCAGTTAAGAGTTAAAAATGTTCAAAGAAGGCAGGTAGATTTGTTTACACAAATCTACCTGCCACTTTTTTTGTTTTATTTTGCCCCAAGACAAAATTTCATTACCTTAACTTGTCACTTGCCACTGATTTAAAGTTCTTCCCTAAGGATTTCCATACCTTCTACAGCTTCATCTACAAGTCTATCTATTTCCATTACACTTTCAGATTTAATTATTTCACTTAACACAGGTCTTGTCTTTGGATGTTTAGCTACAAATATTGTGCAACAATCCTCATAAGGTAAAATAGATGTTTCATAAGTTCCTATTTTTCTTGCTGTATCCATGATATCTATTTTATCAAAAGCTATAAGTGGTCTAAATGCAGGTCTATCAGCAACATCATCACTAACAACCAGGCCTTCCATGGTTTGACTAGCTACTTGACCAATACTTTCACCTGTAGCCACGGATTGAATTCCATATTTATCTGCAATTTTACATGCCACCCTCATCATGAACCTTCTCATAATAATTGTAAGTTCATCTTCTCTGCATTTATCCATTATATCCATTTGTATATCCGTAAAGGGAACAATGTAAAGCGTAATATCTCCAGTATATCCTTTAAGAATCCTTGCTAGCTCTTTTACTTTTTCCTTTGCCCTCTCACTTGTATATGGATGACTGTGATAATATACACATCTAAGGTCCACTCCACGTCTTGCCATCATATATCCTGCCACTGGTGAATCTATTCCACCTGAAAGCATTAACAGTGTTTTACCATTAGTACCATATGGCATTCCACCTATTCCTTTTATTCTCTTGGAATATATATAAGTTTTACCCCTGATTTCTATATTTATTCTACACTCCGGTGTTCTAACATCAACTGAAAAACCTTCCGAATTGTCTAATATATATGATCCCACAGTTCTATTTATCTCCATGGAACTGATTGGGAAATTTTTGTTTGCTCTATTTGTTTCAACCTTAAATGTTTTTGCTCCACTTTCATTAAGTGCTTTAAGAGCTTCTAGCTTTATATTTTCCATATCTGTTTCAATTTCTGTTACTATACATACCTCTGCAATCCCAAATACTTTTTTAAGTCTATTTACTAGTTCATCTAAATCTTCTGAATATATGAAGCATCTGCCTTGGTCAATTATAAATTCAAAATCCAAACCTACAAGCGACTTTTTCATATTATTCATCAATTTTTTTTCAAACTTGTTTTTATTTAATCCCTTTAAAAATATTTCTGCAGCGTACTTTACAAGCACTAATTTTTTCATCTTTTTAATCTCCTTAACATTTGTAGACTCTTATTTAGAATTTCTATAGTATAATCAACTTCCTCAAAGGAATTATCCTCATTAAAGCTAAATCTTATTGCTCCTTCTATCTCTTTAGGGGTTAATCCTATTGATTTTAGTACATAACTCATTTTATTTTTCTTAGAAGAACAAGCAGATCCATTTGAAACATAAATATTTTTTTCCTCAAGAAGATGAAGCAAAACCTCTGCTCTTACTCCTCTAAATGAAACATTAAGTATATGTGGAATATAATCCTCACCTGATCCACTATTTATCCTTATATCCTCAATACCCTTAAGTTTATCTATAAAATATTTTTTTATGCTACTTACCTTTTTATAATTATCTTCTCTATTACTATACATTATGTTAGCCGCTTTCGCCATACCGCAAATCCCTGCAAGGTTTTCTGTGCCTGATCTGTAATTTTTTTCTTGACCGCCACCATTTATAAGTGCCTTAGGTTCTAGTCCATTTTTAACATATGCAAAACCAATACCCCTAGGTCCATGTATCTTATGACCGCTGGCCGATAGCAGATCTATTTTAAATTTACGAGCATCTATAAGAAGTTTTCCATAACTCTGTACTGCATCAACATGAAATTTTGCTCTACTGCTTTTTTCTTTAATTATCTTACCGATTTTGTATAAATCTTGTACTGCTCCAAACTCATTGTTAGCATGCATAATACTTACCATTTCTGTTTCTTTTGTAATAGAATTTGCTAGCTGATTCAAGTCCACATGACCCTCATCATCCACATCCAAATATGTAACCTTTACGCCTTCTCTCTCTAATTCTTCACATGTGTTAATTATACTTGGATGTTCCATCTTTGTAGTTATCAAATGACTTCCTAGGTGTACAAAACCCTTTAATAAAAAGTTATTGCTTTCACTACCACCAGATGTAAATATTATTTCCTCTTTGGATGCATTTATAGTTTTAGCTATTACATTTCTAGCCTCATTACATTTTTTTTCAGCCGCTAGTCCTAAGCTATATGCAGACGAAGGATTTCCATAATAATTCTCCATCACATTTACTATTTCATTTATTACCTCTTTATACGGTCTAGTTGTGGCGCTGTTATCCATATAGATTTCCATTTAATTATCACCTTCTAAAGTATTCTTCAATTTTTAAAAACTTAACTCCCACATTATTTATTGCATACACTATATTGTAACACCAAATCTTATAATATAAGTATTTACTTATTAATTCAATATATTTTTATAATATATTGATAAATATATTGTTCATATAATTCAACTGTATTTAAAATTATGACAAATGAAATTTTTAAGTTAAAATGATTTTTATACAAAAAGTTATCCACATTGTCAACACTTGTCCACAGTTTTAAAGTTTTTATCAACAGAATCTGTGCATAAGTGTATAAATAACCATTTTCCTTGATACATCACTGTTTATAAATTCGTAATTACATTTATCCACATTATCCACAATCAACATGTTGATAACTTGTTCAAAAAATTAATAGCTGGTAAATTTTTATGAAAGACTTCTTTCATTTATTATAATATTACAATGTTTTATATAGATTTTCGACAATTTAAAATTAAATATACATAATATTACTTTTATTTTATAGTTCTCATATCCTTGAACAAATCATTAATTTTCTATGTATTTATATGAAACCTCAGTGATACCGCCATGTTACGAAAATTTAAAACAATACAAATTTATTGACATTTCTATTATTTGGTAGTATATTGACTTTGGATGGAATTTTATAAGATATTTGTAACGAATTATGAAAAAAACATTGACTTTATCTGTAAACTTTGATATTATTTAATTGTAGAATTTGTCGAACAATGTAATTTAAGGAGGAATGTAAAATGAAATCAACAGGTGTAGTAAGAAAAGTGGATGAACTTGGAAGAATAGTTATTCCAATAGAATTAAGAAGGACTTTAAGTATAGCAGAAAAAGATGCTTTGGAAATTTATGTAGATGGTGAAGAAATCATCTTAAAGAAATATGAACCAGCATGCATATTCTGTGGTGACGCAAGAGATGTTGTTAACTACAAAGGGAAAAATATATGTAAAAACTGTTTGGAAATATTAAAGTCTGAAAAATAAAATGCCAAAAGAAAGTTGTGCCACTGTAGAAAAAAATTTCTACAGTGGCACAACTTTCTTTTTATCGTACTCTTCTAGCAGCTGAATAGTTGCTATAGAGATTATGTACACCTATACTTTCTCCAGTTTGCGGAGAATCAAGCATTTGTCCATTACCCACATATATGCCAACGTGCTCAGGAGAAGTTGGATTACCAAAGAAAACTAAATCTCCAGGCTGCAGGGCCCCTGTTACTGGAACTCCATCATTTATTTGATCATAGGTTGTCCTGTCCAAAGAAACTCCATTATGAGCATATACATACTGAACAAAACCCGAACAATCAAATCCAGCTGGCGTTGTACCTCCATATATATAAGGTAGTCCAATAAACTGTGATGCATAACTAATTACTGAATTGCCCCCTGTATATGATCCCCCTCTATTTACACTAGCAGTGGGTTTTGATGATTGTGCTACTAATGCCAATGCCGCTGCTTTCATATTCTGTGATTGTTTATTTAATGCATCAACCTGATCCTTATAAGTTGATGAAGTTGCCATGGCTGAATCTTGCTCCGCTTTAGCACTTGCTACCAAAGGTGTAATCAGTGCCTTCTGATTATCCAAATCAGCTATTTTTTTCTCACTTTGATCCTTTAATACACTAAGATTTACTTTATCTGCTATAAGGGAATCCTTTTTGCTTTGAACTTCTTCTTTCCTTTGTTTTAAATCTGCTATTACTTTATTATCATATTCTTTTAATTTTTTTATAATCTCAATTTTTGAAATGAAATCGTTTAACCCTTTGGAGCTCAAGAGAATATTTAGGTTTCCACCACTACTTTCATTTGCATATGTAGCCTTCATCATTTCATTATATTTATCTTGTTGACCATTTATATCGCTCTCAGCCTTATTTATACTTGACTGCGTTGCATCCATATCAACTTGTAGCTTGTCCATTTTTTGGTTAATTCCATCTATGTCATTCATATTTTGTGATATCTTCTCGTCTAATGTTTGAACTTTGACTTGTAGGTCATTATATTTTTTTTCTGCTACTGATAAAGTACTTTGACTTTGATCATACTTGCTTTTAGAGCTGTTAATTTGACTATCTAGTGCTGGGTCTGCCATAACTTGAGCGCCTGTAGCTAATACTAACCCTAAAGCCATAATCGCAGATAAAACTTTTTTATGCAAAACATCATCTCCCTGATTTTTTTATAATATGAATTGGAAATTCTCATAAATTGTATAATTTCTTATATTGTACACTAAATATATCATATCCTCAAGTAAATTTTATCCCTGTATCTATTCACAATATGTAATTTTCGTAAAGCTAAATACATTATCTCTTATATATTACCGATTTCGACCGATACATGTACTATACTATAAAATCATACTTTTTCATAGTAGTAAAAAAAATCACTGCTCAGATTTCTATAAACACGGATTATAGACGATTTTCCCTTATCGAGATATAAAAACACCTAAAAAAAGTGTAAGCGGCTTTGTTTACACAAAGCTACCTACACCTCCATACAAAGAATGTCTTAAATTATCACGTATGTCTTGTCCCTATTCTATCTAACTCTTCTAGCACCACAATATCCATTACTTCCAACTGGGGCTATCTTAACTACATCCCCAGTGTGAGGAGCGTTTATCATTGCTCCTCCACCTATATACATTCCAACATGTCCTGGACCACTTCCATCATCATGGAAGAATACTAAATCTCCAACTTGAAGATTTGCCCTATCTACTGGTGTTCCAACTTTAAATTGATCTTGACTTGTTCTAGGTAAAGATACTCCAAAATGAGCATAAACATACTGAACAAAACCAGAACAGTCAAATCCTGAAGGAGTTGTCCCGCCCCATACATAATTAACCCCTCTAAAGCTTGCTGCATAAGTAACTATAGCATCAGATGAAATATTACCCGTTACACCATTACCGCCTCTATTTACGCTTGTAACGCTTGCTGCACTAGCTGTGCTTTTAGCACTTGCAGCGCTTGCATCCTGTGCTACCTTTAATGCAGTAACTTTTTTATCTATATCTGCTATTTGTGCTTTAGCTGAATCGCTTAATTGCTGTGCTGAATTTTCTGAAGCTTTAGCCGCTGCTATTAATGGAGCTTGGGCCGCTTTTTGAGCATTGGTAGAATCAACTTGTTTTTGAGCATCAACTTTTAAAGAGACAAGTGTTTGTTTTTCTGATTCAACAGCATCTTTTTTCTGTTTTACTTCTTTTGTTCTATCGTTTAATGCAGAAATTGTCTTATTGTCATTTTTAGTTATTTGTTTAATTATATCAACTTTTGAAATAAAATCACCGATTCCTTTTGAATCCAATAAAACCTCTAAATAGCCTGTACCTCCTTGAGTGTACATAACCTTCATTCTCTTATTGTAAAGGTCTTGCTCTGATTTTATATCCGCTTGTGCTTTCTCCATAGTCTTCTGATCATTATCTATTTCTGTTTGTTTGCTTCCTATCTGATTATTAATTGTACTTACCTTAGCCAAACCTTGTTGTATTTGGTTATCAAGGCTCTCCATTTTAGCTTCTATGTCACTAGCTTTTTTGTTAGCTGCGCTAAGCGCATCTTGTCCCTGTTTATAATTTCCTTGAGCCGAGCTCTTTTGAGCATCCAGATTTGGGTCAGCTAATGCATTTTGTCCAATTGTTAAAGTTATAAGTAGTGATGCTACAACACACAGTATTTTCTTATGCACCCGTATTCCCCCTAGTATAATATGTATATTTCATTTTTATGTGGATTATCTTTAATTACTATCTTTCTCTATGCAATGTCTACAACTATAACATTAAACGCCACTATACCACAACCCTCATATATCCTTGAAATGATTATTTATTACACGATTATCTTTTCTAACCCTAGTGCAGAGCGAAATATGTATTTTTTTTATCATATCCTTTAATATGCTTATCTTTTAAGAAATATATAATCCAATATTTACACATAAAATCATATTATGTGATATTATAAATCTACCGAATATTTATAGATCTCATTTTTAGCCACTTTTCTATCTTTAGCAACCATTTTTATTGCATCTTTTTTAGACTCACCTTCATCCATATACTTTTTTATATGTTCTACAATTCCTAGCCCTAACCAAACTGACTTTTTTTCATTTTCAATCATTTCGTCACTTTTGCCAGCTATTACAAGCACGTATTCTCCTCGAGGCTCATTTGCCTCATAATATTTTATAACTTCAGATAAAATTCCTCTATTTATATTTTCATATAATTTGGTCAATTCCTTACATACTGATATATTTCTGTCTCCCAGTTCCTCTAATAAAAATTTAAGTGTAGTTTTTAGTCTATGCGGTGCCTCATAAATAATAATTGTATCTCTATAATTTTTTATTTCCTGAAGTACCTCATGCCTATCCTTATTTTCTCTTGGCAAAAAACCTCTAAATACAAATTTACTTGAATCTAAACCTGAATAAACAAGCCCTGTTACAAGCGCTGTTGCCCCTGGGATAATTTCAAAAGGTATTTTTCTTTCTATACATCTACTTATAATTACGCTTCCTGGGTCTGATATTCCAGGCATCCCAGCATCTGTAACAAGGGCAATGGTTTTTCCACTCTCTATTTTATCTATAATCTCATTTGATTTATCATTTTCGTTAAACTTTTGATAACTTATCATCGTTTTCTTAATCTGAAAATGGTTCAACAGTTTAAGAGTATGCCTTGTGTCTTCCGCTGCAACAATATCACATTCTTTAATTGTTTCAAGGGCCCTTAATGTAATATCCTTAAGATTTCCTATGGGTGTTCCTACTAAATATAACTTTCCCGACATTTTTTTAGCTCCTTTCAATTATAAATTATCTATTTCACTCTACCATATATTTTATCTATTTCAGATGTATAACTTCCATCTTCATTATGCACATATAATGGTTTCTCCCATTTTAAAAAAGCTCCACCATCTTTATGTCCCTCTACCAATACAATGTTAGGGGCTTTACCTGCGCTGGGATGGACCATTTGTACACTTTTCGGTTCTATTCTATATTTTCTCATAATACAAAATATATCTGCCAATCTCTCGGGTCTATGCACCATATACATTCTTCCATTATCTTTAAGAATGTTTCTAGTTGCTACTATTACATCTTCAAGGTCGCAGAATATCTCATGCCTAGCTATTGCATTTTTATTATTTGGATTTATAATACCAGAGTTTTTAAGTTTATAAGGTGGATTTACCGTTACTACATCTGCCTTGGATAACCCTTTTATAAGTCTCATATCCTTTATGTCCCCATGTAAAAATTTAATCTTATCCTCCAGTTTATTTAATTTTATAGATCTATCCGCCATGTTAACCATTTCTTCCTGTATTTCAATCCCAACAATACTCTTTGCATCTGTTTTGCCTGCAATTAAAAAAGGGATAATTCCTCCGCCAGTACATAAATCCACTACTCTCATGTCTTTTTTTATTCTTGCAAAGTTAGCTAAAAGTACTGCATCTATTCCAAACCTAAAAGCATCATTCTTTTGTATTATATTAATTCCACCAAGTTGTAGATCATCTAACGTTTCATCATTTTCTACTAGTTCCATTTTAAATCCACCTTATTAATAGACATCTTGAAAAAAAGATAGCTAGTCAGTATGCTAGTCTATCTTTTATCATATTGCCATAATTATAATATTAATATATCACAAATCTACTCATATATGTACTATAGCTTGGCTATAAATCAATGAAAATAGCCTCATATAATTACATAAGGCTATTTTCCAACATTACTTTCCGTTGCACTATATTTACTATCAATGACTACTATGTCTACCCTTCGGTTCTTAGCCCTTCCAGCCTCAGTGTTATTTGGAGATGTGGGCCTATTTTCCCCATACCCCGTTGAAGCCAGTCTAGCTGGTGCTATATGGGATTGATTCTCTAGTAATCTAACAACATTGCTAGCTCTATCACTAGACAATGCCAGATTGTCTTGATATTGTGAGGTCTTTATAGGTACATTATCTGTGTTTCCTTCAACCCTTATAAAGTTGTCAATAGTATTTAACATGCTTCCTATAGCAACTATTCTTCCCGAAAATTCAGATTTAATATCAGCTTTTCCAGAATCAAAGAAAGAAGCCTCTTGAAAACTAACTACCAAACCTTTTTCTTCGATTTGAGTACCAACACTTCCTACCATACCATTTTGTTTTATGTAATTATCGATTAATTTTTTAACTTCTGCCAGTTTATTCTGTTCAGTTTGGGAAGAGTTATCATTTTGCTGTTGTGCACTTTGAGCATCTATATAACTTGGTGTACTTTTTATACTTACAGCATCCATATTACCAATAATACTTTTCCCAGTTCCACTATTAAATCCTTGTCTAAGAGACTGTGCTACTTTTTCGAACTTAGATGTATTTATTGAACTAGATGCATACATAACAATAAAAAAAGCCATCAGTAGTGTTACAAGATCTGAATATGTAAGAAGCCATCTTTCACCATTTCCTTCTTTTTCTTCCTTTCTCTTTCTCATGACTCCTCACCAGTATCATCTTTCTTTTCATATGTTTCCAGTTGTTTTTTATCCAAAAATCCTTTAAGTTTTTCTTCAAGAGTATTTGGATTTACACCTTCTTGAATACATATTATTGCTTGAGTTATTAAGTTTTTTTCATCCATTTCAATTTGATTATACCGTTTAAGTTTGTTTGCTATAGGTAAATACAACAAATTGGCTGAAGATATACCATAAAGTGTTGCTATAAAAGCACTGGATATCGCTTCTCCCAATGAAGAAGTATCTCCACTAAGATTACCAAGCACTACAATAAGACTTGCAACAGTACCAACAACACCTATAGTTGGTGCAAATCCACCTGCAGCATCAAAAATGCCTATGCCAATTTTATGTCTTTCGTCTATTAAATCAGCATTTAATTCAAGTGTTTCCCTAACGGTTTGAGGTTCGATACCATCAACTACCATTTGTAGTCCTTTTTTTATAAATGGATCTATATCATCACCAGAAATCATTTCTTCTATACTTAATAATCCTTCTTTTCTAGTTTTAAATGCAATTTGTTTGAAATATTTAACTAGATTAGGTGTGTCCACTTTACGTTTTGAAAATGCAACTTTCAAGATAGCTCCAAGTTTTTTTAAATCCGATATGGGAAATGATGCTCCAACTGCACCTATTGTACCACCAAAAATAATTATGGCTGGTGCAAGCTTTCCAAGTCCTGCTATACCTCCACCATCTACTGAATATCCAAGTATAACTGCACCAATACTTATTACTATAAATATAATACCTTCCAAAACCTTCTCCTCCTTAGATATAGTCAATTGAACTATATACTCTCCTACAATAAACCAACTACATATATAAATATTTTATAATTTTGCAAATTAAAACACAAAACTACCCATACTTATATTATCGTTGAAAGTTTATTTAAATTTATATTTATATTTAAATTTATTAGAAAATAAAAAGTCCGCATATAGCGGACTTCTTACAAAATATATTAAATTATTCTTGTACTGGAGCTCCAACTGGACAAACATTAGCACAATTTCCACAATCAATGCAAGTATCAGCATCTATAACAAATTGAGTATCGCCTTGGCTAATTGCACTAACTGGACATTCAGAAGCACATGCTCCACAGCTCACACAAGAATCTTCGATTTTATATGCCATTCGAATACACCTCCTTAACGCATTTTTGGGACAAGTTTACCCTAAACAATTGTATCACGTTTTATTGAATTTTAAAAGTTGATTTTATATTACATCGAATCCCATTACTTCTAGCCCCTCAATAACCTTATCAAGATTCAGAAAATAGCTATCATAGACAATTTCAACCTCTCCTTTTTCCCTGCTTATCTGACAGGCAAAAACTCCCTCATTTTGGGATATAGCATTTCTCACCATACTTACATCCCTTAAAGTTTTCATGTTACTAATTTTAAGAGTTGATTTCATCGCTATCCTCCTAGTCCATTTTAAATAATTCTTTTATTATTTTATCATCTTGACTTTCAACTTCAAGCTTAATTTCAGATTCATCTATAGTTCCTTCGTAGGACCCTGATACCAATATAAGATTATTATTTATGGAAGCCTCTTTAACTACTTCTTCACCGTCGTCAGCTTTAACTCTGATTTTTACCATTTCTTTTACTACACTGTTTGATACTACCTCTGCAGTTCCATACTCTTCAGTTTTAACAATAGAACCAACTTTAGGTAACCTTTTTCTAATATCTTCATAGGTGGATTGTTCATAATTAAGACAACACATAAGCCTTCCACAAATTCCAGATATCTTAGTTGGATTTAGTGATAAATTTTGTTCTTTTGCCATTTTTATTGAAACCGGAGCAAAGTCACCTAAGTGAGTTGCACAACACATTGGTCTGCCACAAGGTCCAAGCCCTCCTATCATCTTAGCTTCATCTCTTACCCCAATCTGCCTCAGTTCTATTCTAGTTCTAAAGATAGATGCTAAATCTTTCACAAGCTCTCTAAAATCTACCCTGCCTTCAGCTGTAAAATAGAATATTATCTTATTGTTATCAAAGGTATACTCTGCATCAATTAGCTTCATAATTAAATTATGTTTTTTTATTTTTTCACTGCAAATAATAAAAGCTTCTTTTTGTCTAGCTTTATTATCTAAATACTTTTTTTTATCGTCATCTGTAGCCTTTCTTATTACACCTTTAAGTGGTGGAACTATTTTATCGTCCTCCACTTCCCTAGGTCCTACAACAGCATTTCCAAATTCTATTCCCCTAGCTGTCTCTACAATTACATCGTCTCCAGTTTGTATCTCTATTTCACCAGGAGCAAAGTAATAAATCTTACCCGCTTTTTTAAAACGTACTCCTACAACAGTTACCATTATTAACCCTCCTGTATTTTAAGCAGCATTATGCGGTAAGCCATAGCTGCATTTACATTGCTTTGCAAATTATTTTTAGTATTGTTTACAATATCAATAATTTTATTTAGTTTTTTATATGAAAATATTTCTGCTATTTTTTTTATATCTATAATTTTATCCAAATTAATAATATATTCCTCATTTCCTATATCTTTATAAACCATTATGTCCCTTACATATGAAAGAATACATGTTAATACCTCTTGCCAATCATCTTTATTTTTAACTAAAAAATCCTGATATTTAAGAAATTCAGATAAATTCTGTCCATTTGCCTCTAGAAACATTTTAATTATATTTTCTCTTATTTCACCATAAATAGAATTATCCATAAAATCTTCTATTCTTCCTGGTATTCCATCAGAGAATACCTTTACAGCACTTTTATCCCCCTCCGAAATATTCGGATACTTTCTAATTAAAAATTCATCTAATTCCTTTTCACTTAACCTAGAAAGCTTATACGTTTGACATCTTGATTTAATTGTATCCAATAGGTTCTCACGATTTTCACATAATAAAATTAAAAACACACCAACTGGTGGCTCCTCTATACTTTTTAAAAAAGCATTTTGTGCCTGAATTGTCATTTTATCAGCATTATGAAGTATGATTACTTTTTTATTGCCTTCAAAAGGTTTTTTATTTATTTCTTCTGTTATATCTCTAATCTGATCAACGGAAATAGATTTCCTATTTTCTGGAATTCTATATTTCTCTATATCAACATAATCTTTATACTGGTCCTTACCCAAAATATTAACGGCTATTTCATGAGCAACATAACTTTTTCCTATTCCATTTTCTCCTACAACTAAAGAGGCATGAGAAAAGTTTTCTTTTTTTATAGAATTAACAATTGCCTCTCTAATATTTAAATGACCAATAATGCTATCAAACAACATATTTTTTCACCATCAAATCTTTAGAAATTTATCTACATCAATTACAAATACATTGGCTCCACCAACTTCAACCTCAACGTCATATGGCACATATACACCTGTTGCCCCAGCAACTGGTGATGGGGATGTAATTAGTTGTTCTCTTGTCTTACATTCTTTCTCAATAATTTCAAGCACCTTATCCACATCTTCTTTATTAACACCAATCATAAGCGTTGTATTTCCAGCTTTAAGAAATCCGCCAGTAGTAGCAAGTTTAGTTACACCAAATTTCTCATCATTTAAAACATCTATTAAATCACCAGCATCATCATCTTGAACAATGGCAATAATAAGTTTCATAAAAAAACCTCCTCAGGTTAAATATTTCATTACATTAAAAGAGCATAATTACACTCTAACTATATTTTATCACAACTTATTGTAATTGCTAAATATTGATTTTACTTATTTACACTATTATAATGGTTACTTGTAATATATACAATAATGTATTTCACATAATACATTTTATCTAATATAGTTTATTGCACTTTATTTAGGAATATTATTGATTTCATTTTTTAACATGATAATTTAGACCAATGAAAGATTTCAAGTTGATGAAGAATTCTCTACCTGTAGCAGAAAATGTGAAAAAATTAAGTGGAGTTGCTGACGCAATTCCACTTAATTTTAATCTCTTAACTTTGAATAGTCCCATCTTTTAAATTAATTATCCTAGTGCCATATTTTGCATATTCATCAGAATGAGTAACTTGGACAATGGTCTTTCTCATTTCAGAATTTATTATCTTAAAAAGGTTCATAATTTCTTTTCCGGATTTTGAATCAAGATTACCAGTAGGTTCATCTGCTAAAATTATTTCCGGATCAAAAATAAGCGCTCTTGCTACTGCCACCCTTTGCTCTTGTCCACCTGAGAGTTCCCTAGGTGTATGCCTTCGCCTTGTACTCATATAAATCATGTCTAATATTTCATCTAACTTTTTTTTATAACTATCTGGCTTTTTTCCATCTAGAAGAAGAGGCAGTAATATATTATCCTCTACGTTAAGATTTTGAACTAAATTATAAAATTGAAATACAAATCCAAGCTTTCTTCTTCTAATAGTGCTTTTTTCTTTTTCTTTCATATCAGAGTAATCTTTACCATCCATAATAATATTACCCCTACTAGGCTTATCCATTCCACCTAATAAATATAAAAGACTGGACTTACCACATCCGGATGGTCCCATTATTGATATGAATTCGCCCTTCTTTATGTCCAGATTTATGTCTTTTAATATATCACTTTTCTCTTTTCCAATATTAAAAGATTTATATACATTTTTAACTTCTATTATATTCATAATATTTTCCTCCATTAATCATTTTTTAGTTCCTCAACTATTGGGATGTTTCTGCCTTTATATATAGCAGGAACACATGTTATAAGCATTAATATAATTGAAAATGCTGCTATGATTCCTAGTGAATTTATTGGATATATAAAGTTAATACTCAGAACTAAATAATTAAATATATCCTGCAACAATGTAATTATCCAAACGGATGCTATAAATGATATTAATAATGCTGTAATAGCTACCACTAAACTTTCCCCTACTACAATAAATGCCCTACTTGTAAGACCACTTGCAGAAAGTATGGCCATTTCTCTTTTCCTTTGCAGAAAACATATGGATACATTACTTACAACTCCAAATGCTGCCATTACCATTGTTATATAAGAAAATATCTTTAACAATAATACAATCTGACTACTAGATTCCTTGTCTTTATTCATCTGTTCTTGTTTTGTAGAAATATCCACATCTATTCCCTTAAAATCTTTTATTAAATCATTTTTCACCTGGTTTTCCGAGGAATTACTGGAAATAAAAAATTCATTTGAGTCTCTAATACCGAAATGCTTTAATGCAGCTTTGCAAGATATTAGATTTACATTTCCCATATTCTTAAACTTTGCATCTACTATAGAAAGGACTTTAAATCTTTCATTTTTATTATCAACACTTAAGTTTATAAAATTATTAACCTTTACGTCATATCTGGTAGCTATCCTTTTTGAAATTATTATGCCATCATCATTGTTATCTAGATCACTAAGCTGCTTATTTTTATCTTTATAAACCATATAGTTATCGTAATCTTTATAATTACTTGGCTCAATCAGTAGTAAATTAATTTGTTTATCTTCATTTCCATTTAAGCTAGAAGATAAATATTGTCCTTTTGTGACTTTGGTTTTTTTATTGTAGTTATTTATAATATTTTGTACCAGTTTAAGGGTACTACCATTTTCAGAATTCACATTAACAATCACACTATAATTAACATTTTTATAAACTCCCCCAAGTAGATCAGACAGTGATAAGCTAAAGGACATAATCATAATAATGGACATAATAGAAATAGTAATTAACCGTATATTGTTTATTAGGATTTTTGTTGTTCTAACATTATTAATAGGAATCATTACTAATCCATTTATTTTTCTGGAAATTCTTACTATTGGGTATAATAAAACCTCAATGATTTTAGGCACTACAAAGATGATGCCCATAAACCCCATGAAGAATGCTGGAAGGGCTGTTATATAAGGTCTTGGCGAAGTAATATTGGGACCAATAATATGGAATACAAATGATAAAATTAACAATACTACGCCTACTATAAAGCTAACCCAGGAACTCTTATTTGGATTTTGGAAAGTTCCCAAAATCACATCTTTAACTGGAATTTTTCTTATAGAAATAATAGGCAATATTGATGATATCATAGCGATTAAAACTGCTAATATAAAACCAATAATAAAATATTCGGCTTTAAAATTTGCAGTTGCCTTTATCCCTTGATCTTTGAATGGATTGCTTAAAAAAGAAGTAATATAGATAGTTACTGCACCAAAACAATTGCCTATAATTCCACCTATTATACCGTATATAAAACTTTCCTTTAGAAGCAGTTTTATAATACTAATTTTAGTGGCCCCTATACTTAGGAAAGTTCCAATTGTCCCCAGTCGTTCAGTTATAATTAACTTAAATGTACTGTATATTATAAACATTGTCATGAACAAAACTATTATTAACATAAATAACAGTGGTATTTTTATTGTGTTCACCTGATCCTCTATATCACTTTCATCAACTAAAAGTTTTGCAGTAAGGTTCAAATTCTCTTTATTAAATGTTTTTATCCATGGATTAATTTTATTTATATCAATAGACAAGTACATAGAATTATTCTTATCTTTTGTGCCATATATAGAATTTACTTTCTCTGAAGGAGCTACAATACTAAATTTATCCTTATCATCTAAAGAGAAGATGCCGTTATTTGAAGTTATCCCCACGATTTTATATTTTTCAGTTTTTCCAAGTACACATAGTTCAATTTCCTTGTTTAATTTCAGCCCTAAATTATCACTAGTTTTTTGAGAAATTATTATCTCATTGCCGTTGTATCCATTTAAATTGCTTTCATTAAGCATTTTTATAGAAGTAAACTTTTTTAAATCTGAAATTGTTGTGCCAATCATATTAAATTGTTTTGTACTGTTATTTTTAACATATCCACCTATATTCATCATTTTGAAACTATCTTTAACTGAGGACATATTGATACTAGATGAGGTGAAAAATGGATCCACTGCCTTTTCATTTGAACTTATCACCACATTAAAATTCTCATAAGCACCTTTCATTTCTTCATTATAATTATTTATAATTGAATCTGCTGAACCTAATGCAGCAACTAATAGTGCTGTACTTATTGATATAGAGACAATGATAAGACATAATCGTCCTTTTTTCTCTGATATGGATTTTAGTAAATATTTTACAAGAATACTCATTGAATCCCCCCCCCGAAATTGTTATTATATTTATACTTTATTACTAAAAGCTTGGGTTCGTAATGTGTATTAAGTAACAATAGGAGCAAAAAATAACCAATACATGTTACTTTAGTAACATGTATTGGTTATTCAGGTATTTTCAACAAAATAACAAGCAAGTATTCTAATCTATTTTCTTTTCAAATTCTGTATTGTTTTTTATAAAAATTGCAGATAATTGAGTCCTTCTTTGAAGACATAATTTTTTTAAAATTTTTGAAATATAATTTTTAACTGTACCAACAGATAAAAAAAGAATCTTTGAAATCTCACTATTACTTTTACCATCTATAACTAGTTCTAATATTTCATGTTCTCTATCCGTCAAAGTACTAAAAATTTCAGAGTCATCTTTTATTGCTTTATTTTCATTATTCAGAGCATTTATAAGTTTTGGGGTTACACTTGAATCAAATAACATCTTATTCATAAAGGCATCTTTAATACTTTTTACTATATAATCAACTTCACTGTCTTTTAAAAGGTAGCCACTTATGCCATATTTTATACCATCAAAAATATATTCATCTTCATTAAAAGTTGTAAGAATTATTATTTTAATGTGTGGATATTGTTTTTTTACAAGATTTGTTGCCTGAATGCCATCCATCTTTGGCATTCTTACATCCATTAAAATAACGTCTATAAATTCTTTTGCAAGGTTTTCAAGAACCTCATAGCCATTTGTAGCTTCACTTACTACATCTATTTCATTATCAAGACTCAATATTTTTTTTATGCCTTCTCTTATAATAGTTTGATCATCAGCAATCATTACCTTAATCATTTAAAGAACCTCCCGGAATTAACACTTTTATTGTAAATCCCTTGTTCATTGAGCTTGTAAAACTTACATTTCCATTAATTCTTTTTATTCTCGCTGTAATCCCGTTAAGTCCATTTGATTTATTTATAGCTTTACATCCTTCGCCATTATCTTTGATTATCATATGCAAATCATCATTTATAATTTCCAGGGAAATATCTATAGTGGTTGGATTCCCATGTTTTAAACTGTTTGTTATTGCCTCCTTTATAGTTGTAAGTAAAATATCTTCTACCATACCCCCTGTAAAATCAATATCACAGTCAAAATTGATTCTAACTATACCAAAATCATTAAATTTTTTAGCAATTTTTCCTATTTCCTCTTTAAGATTATGTTCTTCCTCTAATTCTTTCAAATTATACACTGTAGACCTTAAAGTATTAATACTTTCTTTTACTAATGTATCAATTTCGCATATTTCACTTTGAATTTTTTCTTTATCATTTAGTGCTTTAAGGTATCTTATATTCATAGATAGCGCCATAAGACTATGTCCTATAGAATCGTGTAACTCTTGGGATATTCTGGTTCTTTCTTCTGAAATCAGGTATTGTCTCTCTTTAAAGGAATATTGAATTAGGTTGGAATTTAATATTTTAAGTTTATCTCTTTCGTGTTTAAAATTATGAATAACACCAAATATTGATAATGTTAACATATAAATTAAGATACAAAATATAAGGTCATAAGCATTAATGTTATGCCTTTTATTGGCAAATATAAATGCATATACCATGAAATATAACATAAATGCAGAAAAATGTAAAAATATAAATTTGATTCTAACTTTAAATTCACCTATATCGAATATATCGTCCATTAAGAAAAAAAAGTAGAGATTATCCCCATTCCCAATAATCCAAATAAATGAAGCTAAAGATACTGATATAATTAAAAATTTGGAGTCATTCCTTTTTTTAGATGAATAATTCAAATAAATAAAAGTAAAAATGATAAGAAAAATATCTAATAAAAAAGGGAAAATATAATTTATGCGGCATTGCTGCCTGTATATTAAAATATGAATAGCTGTATAGACTAGAAGTAAATATCTTATAGTAGGTTTGATAATGTTCCACACTTTCAATAAACCATTCAACCTAAAACAACTCCTCAGCAACTTATAAGACATCTTTAATAAAATGCCCTAGCATACTGCTTGATATTTTATTAAAGATGCCTAAAACAAAATCATACAAAATAATTAGTCAATAGGCTAATGCTTTTTACATCATACTATATGTTTAAAATCGGTTAGATACAATATTTATTGGATTACCTTCAATAAATGCTTTTATATTACTAGCCAAATAATCAATAAGTCTTTGTCTAGATTCCTTACACTTCCAACCTATGTGCGGTGTTATAATCACATTATCCATTAAAAATAATGCACTTTCTTTGCTTAGAGGCTCTACTTCTTGAACATCTAATGCAGCACCTGCAATTAATCCTTTTTTCAGCGCTTCAATTAAATCAATTTCATTTATAATTGCTCCTCTTGCAGTATTTATTATAAATGCAGAAGGTTTCATGATTTTTAAATTATCCTTATTAATAATATGTTTAGTTTGCTCCGTAAGTGGACAATGAATTGTTACAAAATCACTTTCTTTAAGTAAAGTCTCAAGGGAAGCATTCTGTATTTTATCATCATCCCATTGTTTTAAAGTCCTACTACAAACTAATATGTTCATATCTAAAGCTCTTGCTACCTTTATTACTTGTTTTCCAATGGAACCAGAACCAATTACCCCAAGTGTTTTCCCTTGGACTTCAGAATGTGGTACCCCAAGGTATTTTGTAAAATTATTGAAATTGCCTTGCCTAATCATATTTTGTTGAATTGATATAGAAGAACTTAAATCTAAAATAAAGCCAATTACAAGCTGTGCAACCCCTTCAGTGCTATATCCAGGAAGATTGCAAACTAATATGTTTTTTCCTTTTGCAGCTTCAATATCAATATTATTGTAACCTGTACCTGCCTCACAAATAAGTTCAACAGAATCAGGAAATTTATTTATTAAATCACTGCCTAAAGGGATTTCTTTAGTTATTATGATATTTTGATTTTGAATTCTTTGTAAAATTTCATTATCACTACTATGATTATATTTTGTTAATGATGTGATATTTTCTAATGGTGAAAAATCAAGCTTGCCATCAAAATCTACCCTATTTGAGTTTAGAAATACTGTATCTTTCATATTTTCCTCCTTGTCAGTAGTATATTTATAAATATACTACTGATTGTATTATTATGTCAAAATTACATTAATGAGACATGCATTGACAGTTTAATGATAAATATTATATAATTAAATAATTAAATAAAATCTAATATATGGTAGGTGATATTATGAACTCCTGTAATTTAATCGTTGGTGATAGAATTCGCTTCCATTTGAGAACACCTTATTCACAAGAAGCCGTTAAATATGGTTGTGATCCAAGAGTAGAAGGCACTACTGGAACAATACAGTGTATATGGGACGTCAATGAAACTTGTGTAGTAAAACTTGATACACCACTTATATATGATAATAGCAAAGTCGTATCCGAATATTGGGATTTTACTTATAATATGGGTAAACTCACAGATGAACCTAATCTAGCTGTGAACTACCAATTATTATGGGGACAATTAAAAAATTATCTAAATACAAAACATAAGGACTATTCTATGCAAAATGCTGCTAATAAAAATATTACAAATAGTTACAAACTACATGAATTAGAAGAAATTATTGAACATATTACCCAAATTGAAAATACAAATTAAAATAGGGAACCAAATATAACATGAATGTTTTTAGATAATATTTTTAGATATTGGTAATATCTTTTTTATGTTATCAATACATTTTTGCAATTCATAATTACAATACTTCTCTTTAATTTTTGAGCTTTCTAATTTTTCTTCACTAAAATCTTCGTTGTCTGCGATAAACCTTCTACATAACTCATTATAATTAGGTGTAACCTGCTCCATTTCCCTTTTTAAAGCACGTTGTAGCCTAATTCCATCATCTAGCGTAATATAAATTGGAACTATTTTATCTCCACCAAAATTCAATCTAAAACTTTTATAAGCCTCTAAAGTTACTATGCCTAAATAATCATTTTTATTTAAATCTATTTGTCCATCATCTATGGTGCAATAATACCACTTACCATCAATGGTATCATATTCTCTCATTTCAATGATTTTATCCATTTCTTTATACTCATTAAGTTCACTCTCATCTATAAAAAAGTATTCCTTACCATCTATTTCATTTTCTCTTTTAGGTCTCGTAGTATAAAGCACTATTGGTTTTAAATTCAAACTGGTATCATCCATGAGCTCTCTAAATATAGTATCTTTTCCCGAGCAACTTTTTCCCATTAAACAGTATATCTTACTCATTTTTTATTCCTCCATTTCTACCTTGTTACTAATCTCTCGTTACCTTGATCTTAAATTTGTCGTCCATTCCAAGTATACTTACTCCACATTTTATATAATAATCTATAGCTTTAATGATATCAACGTCTATAGTCTCACCTTGCTGAATTATAGGTATTCCAGGTGGATATGGAACTATGGCTTCTTTACAAATCCGGCCATTGGTTTCTCTGTAGTCTTTTAATTCTGATGCCATTAATAATACTTCCCAAGGCATTAATTCCATATGTGGTATCTTTTGATCTAATGCTAAAATACTCTCACCTTGAAAATTTTCAAGGTTGCATTTTAAAAGAGCTTCATATAAAATTTTAAATTCCTCTGCCGTATTAAATGGGGAGAATATAAAAATGATATTAACGCCATCGCACATTTCAGGCTGCACTTTTTTATCTCTTAAATATTCAGATAGCTTGTACATATCAATCCCAACACGCGTTTGTAGAACGTATCTTGTAACATCCATATCATATACTTCCATTACTTCTTCTTTAGAAATAATATGAAAATCAGATATATTATTTATCTTTTTTTTATATAAATTGCATATATAAATTAATTGGTCATATGCCTCTTTACCTTTATATTCTAAAAAATACCGAGCATAATCCATTGAGCACATAAGCATATAAGAAGGGCTTGTGCTTAAAAATGCACTTACATAGAAATCTATTTTTTCCACATCAACATTATTTCCAATGTGTAGATAGGCAGTCTGTGTAAGACTTGGCAAAGTCTTATGGGCACTCATAACCACATAATCTGCGCCTAACCTCACAGCGTTCTCGGGTAGCCCACTGCTCATCCCAAAATGAGCTCCATGAGCGCCATCAATAAGCACCATAAGTCCTTGCTTATGTGCTTCGTTAATTATAAGTTTTAGATTGCAGCAAACACCATAATAATTTGGATAAGTGATTATTATTCCTTTTGCATTGTTATTATTTCTAATCAAATACAATAAATACTCCTCATCTATGGAAAGAGGAGTATTTATTTTTTTATCTATTTTATTTTTTATATAAATAGGCTTTAGCTTCCTCATTATTATCCCATTAAAAATAGATCTATGGCAATTTCTTTCCACAATAACCTCTTCTCTTTCATTGAAGCAAGAAAATATCATTGCCATATTACCACTTGTACTCCCATTAACTAAAAAATAAGATTTTCTACTTCCATATAAATCACTAAGTTTTTGTTGTGCCTCTTTAATTATTCCATCTGGATGATGTAAATTATCCAGTCCTTCTACTTCAGTAATATCTGCTTCAATAAAGTTATTATATAATTCCCTTCCAATTTCAGTTGTCTTAAATCCTTTTCCACTTTTATGTCCAGGCATACAAAACAATTTATTGTTTTCTCTTACGTATTTCATTACCCCTTCTACAATTGGTAATTTTGACACCGATCTTCCACCGCCTTAATCTGTAAAATATTCTTTTTTATACATTGCTTGTAATACTCATAAAAATCACTGCCTATTTCTAATTTAAGCAATCTCATCTCACAACGCCTACATACACATTTACTATTAACTATTATACCATCATTAAGAGGCTTTCTGCATATAATACAATTTTGTTTTTTCATTAAACCCTCCCCAAACAAATTACTCACAACAATTAACTAAATTATTGCCTACTACATTCTATTTTATTCAATTCATTGTCCAATTTTAATTTGTCCAACAAGTAGTTTATGAATAATTATTTCTTTGAGAAAGTATAATCAATATATAACTTGATTTTTTATATTTACATTGGTTATATAAATATATACAGCTTTCAATTTATAATGTTCATATTATTTTATATTTAAAGTATTATATATGTGTAATCCCAATCAATTATTTATACAAAGGAGCTAGTCCTATGATTGCAAAAAAACTTAATATAGGTGATACAATTGGCCTAATTTCACCTGCTAGTCCAGAAAACATTGATGTTATAGAAAATGGAATAAAATTTTTAAAGAATAAAGGTTTTAATGTAAAAGAAGGGAAAAATATATACAAAAGATATGGATATCTTGCTGGAAGTGATAAAGAAAGAAGTGAAGATTTAATTAACATGTTTACGGATAAATCAATCAAAATGATTTTGTGTGTTAGAGGTGGTTATGGCTGCATGAGAACATTGCCGTATATAAATTTTAATATAATAAAAGATAATCCTAAAATATTTGTTGGTTTTAGTGATATAACTACTTATTTGAATGTATTTTATGAAAAGTGTGGTTTAATAACTTTTCATGGTCCAATGCTTAATTCAACGTTAGATGAAATTACTTTCAAAAGTCTTTTTAATACGGCAATGAATCCAATAACCAACTACACAATTTCTAATCCTAGTGGAATAAATGCTAAATGTAATTTCAGTAAATCAGTGGAAGGTATATTAGTTGGCGGTAATCTTTCACTCATATGCTCAACTTTAGGTACTGATTATGAGATTAATACCAGAGCTAAAATTCTATTTATAGAGGAAGTTGGAGAAGACCCTTATTCAATAGATAGAATGCTTACTCAGCTTATTCTCTCAAATAAACTTGATCAATGTGCTGGTATTGTATTGGGCCAATTTACCAATTGCAAACTTCCTCACTATGAGCGAAGTCTTACCTTAAATGAAGTTATTGACGATAGAATTCTAGCACTTAATAAACCAACGATATCTAACTTTATGTCTGGACATGATTATCCCAAGCTAACATTGCCAATTGGAGCAAGGGTTAGACTTAATGCTCCAATTGGTAGCATTAAAGTATTAGAACCTGTAATTTACTAAAAACCTTTAGAATATAAATTATATTTACCACTATTCTCGCATTATACCAAAATATTAAATAGAAGTAGCCTACACTATAAATAGTGTAGGCTACTTCTAAAATATTCTAACTGTATTTATGGAGGCGCCACTCAGATTTGAACTGGGGATAAAGGTTTTGCAGACCTCTGCCTTACCACTTGGCTATGGCGCCAAAACTTTGGTGGCCAGTCCCGGAATCGAACCAGGGACACGAGGATTTTCAGTCCTCTGCTCTACCGACTGAGCTAACTGGCCTAAAAGTATCTAATAAAAAATATTGAAAGAGCTAAAACTCTTTCAATATGAACCCAGCGACGACTTACTCTCCCACCGGGCTACCCCTGCAGTACCATCAGCGCTTTAGAGCTTAACCTTCGTGTTCGGAATGGGAACGGGTGTTGCCTCTAAGCCATTATCACTGGATTAAGCGGATGTTCCAAATCTTCGATTTGGTACAGACGCTTATGCAAATCGCAAAGCGATTTACTTTCCTTTAAAAATAAACCCTCAACCTAAGGAACCTTTCAACCCTCAAATCCAAGTACGTGCATCCTTAATCAAATAT
>Ga0255362_1000029_pt1 | contig 44979 bp, 46 predicted proteins | sample GFST75r2metaG_FD_186000 | JGI IMG/M metagenome (GOLD analysis project Ga0255362, IMG submission 186000)
TTTTTCCTTGATAAAACAATATATTAGCATAAAGCAGTTTGCTGTCAAGACTCCGATTAATCTTTTCCATACTTTCATAGTCCACAATAAACCGTTCTACAAACTCACCTGAGAATTTGTTAATCCTTAAAACATATTTTAAGAGAGGGGCTATATATACAAGGTTCGTATATACCATTCCACAGTCTAAAAGTTCATGAACAAGTTTCATCGCGCCCTCTGCATCCCCAGAAATAAATTTGTATTCAGCTAGATTGTATCTGTATCCTCCGTCAATTGAAGACGAAACATTATCCAAATCCGAATTATATTTTGCTGCACTTATTAGATAGTTTTTTGCATTTTTTAGATCCAATTGTTTTAAATAAACTCCAGTAATTCCAATATAAAAGCTAGCACTAAGCATAAAAAGACTTTCTGTTGATTTCAGTATTTTGTTCATATCTTTATACATAGCTAAACATTTATTGAATTCACCTTTTTCCTCTAGTATTTGAGATTTAGTACTAAAGGCAAAAAACATAATATAGGGATTGCTCTTACTTACTGAATAACTCATAGCTTTTTCAGTGCAATCCAATGACTCATCATATTTACACTGTGCAAGTAAAAAATATGCATTTTTTATTAGTATATAAGCCTTTGTAGCTTCCTTTAATGGTAGCTTGTCAATTTCTTCAATGGTCATAACATCAATCTGATTTATTTTAAAATTTTCTTCTACAAACATATTTGAAAATTCAAAGGCAGGAAAGGTTGAGTCATCTGACATATTATTATCAATCACAACATATAATTCCTTAGCTTTTTCAAATTCCATATTAGCGTAATAATAAAAGAAGCACTGATAAGCAAAATCAGGATTTTTTGTAATAGCTATATCTGGAATCTTATCTACATATGAAAGTAGTGCTACGCTTTGAGGAAGCTCCAAAATAAGTTTCATTGCAGAGGCATAATCCTCGGCTTCTATTAATTGATCTATACACTGATTATAGTCGCAAAGTTTTTCTAAAACCTCTGCTGCCTTTATAGAAAATCCAATTTGAGTTTCCTTTTTTAAGCCTTTAAATCTTTCAAATAAATATTCTTTTAAAATATTATGATATCTATAAATTCCATTTTTCTCATCAATACATATAATTAAAATATTCTTCTTTAGGAGTTTATCAATTATCTTCTTAAAATTAAGTTTATCTAGAAGTTTACAACATATTTCTTCATTAAAATAAGATAACATAGAGGTTACAACAAGGAATTGCTTTTCTTCAGAATCTAAAAATTCATATATTTCTTTTGTAAGATACTCTCCCACAAGTTTATTTTCAAGTCTTAAGTTTTTGATTTCCATTTCACTTTTTCCATTTGTAGCTGCTGCCACAAGCTGAAGCCCACCGATCCACCCTTCAGAAATATCGTTTATAAAGTCCAGTGTTTCCGGTTTAAGGTTAAGTTTTAAAGTATCCTTTAAAAACCTTATTCCATCTCCCTTAGAAAGCTTTAGATCATCTTCATCTATTACAAGAAGTTTTCCCTCCATATTAATCGCACCTAAATACAAAATGGGCTCATATCTGGTAAGCATTATTAAATGAACATTATCAGAAACATTCCTCAGAAAAAAATCTATAGTGTGGATTAAAAAACTATCAGTTACGTAATATATATCATCTAATACTATAAATATATCCTCCTTGTTATTGAGACCATTTATTAGAAGTGTTAGTAGCTGTTCTAAATTGCTTTTTTGAAAGTTTGAATCATACAATGACAAAAAATCTTGCCTATCTTCTCCAAGATATTCTCCTGTAACCTCTATAAAATAATTCCAAAACATAAAAACATTATTACATTTTTCGTCAAGTGATATCCATTTAAAATTTGAAATGTTTTTTTCCTTAGCAAAGGAAGTTATGAGGGTAGTTTTCCCTGCCCCTGCACAACCTTTAACTAAAGTAACATTGTACTCATTTATTTTATCCAGCTTTGAAAATATTTCTTTTCTTATTATATAATCTTTTCTTGGCTGAGGCATTTTTAGTCTCGTGGACATTAAAAGCACTTTATCATTCATCATATCACCTAAATTTTCTTTCTTTATTACTATAATCTTATTTTACTTCAATCTTCCCTAAGTACATAGTCTTTTTTCATCTTTATTATGGAAAATATAAAAAATACTAGTGATATGATTATTACATATAAAAGCTGTGGAAGAATCGACGCAATGTTTTTTCCATTTTCCAGTCCTTGCACAAAACTAAGAAAGTCCTTTTGTGGTAGTATCCATATAACCTTCTCCAATATTTTATTTCCATTTTCAAAAGAATAAAAACTTCCTGCAAGAATTGTTGTGAGCACTACTATTGAAGATCCCATCATATTTGCTGTATCTGATACTTTTACAATTACGTTTATAAACATTGCAAAGGCTATACCAAAAGATACTATTATTCCAAGTAAGCCTGCGTACTCTAGTAGACTAAAGCCTATATTATATCCAAAAATTTCTTTCATTACAGCTAATATAAAAAATGCAGGCAAAGAGACAATAAAAAAGTTAAATATAAAATTGGATAGCAGATACTTGATAAAATATATAGGTGCCGCTGCTATTCTTTCAATTTGCTTAAGTTCTATATCTTCAGCTAAGGTAAACATAAACAGAACACCTTGCAGTAGAATGAACATTAGAAGATAACCTATAATAGTGGTGCCTATACCTCTAGAATCTTTGCTTTCAGGGTTAAAACCCTTAGGATTTTTTAATACCATTTCTAATGTTTTTCTATAATCTTCGTTTTTTATTGTATCAATAGCATATTTACCATTTCCCTTGTCTATTATAACCCCGTCATATTTGCTAAGTACTAATTCATATTTTTCAGGTTCTTTGTCAAGACGAGTAACATTAGCATATTTGGACTGAAAATTAGATGTTGTGCTTTTGGTTACAATGGCAATATTTGCTTTAGTTTGAACGTTTGAAGTTAAATACACTCCTAAAACAATGGATATCATGGTCATTAATACTGAAATAAGAATATAATATTTTCTAGTGCTTATTCTGCAAAAATCATTTCTAATAAAATTTATCATATATAATCCTCCGTTCTATAGAATTTTCCACACAAAAACAAGGCTGCTATGGACAATACTATTATTATAATTACCGTAGGCAAGTAGTAAGAAAAGTCCTTGTCATATATGACTTTGAAAATATCAGTTACAATCCATTTTACAGGAGAGATATAGCTTATATTTTCTACATTTTTTCCAAATCCACCAAGCTGAAAAAATAAACCTCCAAGAACCGCTGAAATATTTATTACAATACTTAAAATCTGATTTGCAGTATTTTCACTCTTAAAAATACAGCAAAACATTACTCCAAGTATAGATGCCAAAAATTCAAACAAGAGTAATACTAAAATCACAAATAAAACATTTGTCCCTCCAAAATTCACATTTAGAGAAAGATGTAATACTATAATTACAAGTAGATGACAAATAGAGGAAAATACAAAAGAAGCTAAAATTTTAGAAGTATACATAAATGATTTTGGCACAGGTGAGTATATTATCCGCATGTTCCCTTGTTTGATTTTTTCCTCCATAAAACTATTTGAAGATATTGTTGCTGAATTAAAAATAACGTAAATCATCATAGAAACTCCATAATAGTCATATGCTGTAACACTAATTTCATAACTTCCGCTACTTAAAAAACCAAGAACTAATACAAGAAGAAACGGAAAAAGAGTACCATTAAAAACCCACATAGGGTTAAATATTAGATTTAAAAAATCTCTCTTAAAAATTTGTGAGAATCTGTACATAATATTCCTCCTTTCAATCCCTCAATTTTTTACCAGTTAAGTTTAGAAATACAGTTTCTAAACTGGCAGTTTCACAATTTAAATTGTTAATCTTAACAGAACTGTTTACCAAAATAGCTATAAGTTTATCCAGATTTTCTACCCCAGTTAATGTTGTAATATTCAGCTTGCCCCCTTCTATTTTGGCGTTCTTTACTCCCTCAACATTATAAAATTCTTCTAAATTCACCTTATCTAAATCATCGACCTCAATAACAAACCTCTTATCATTTACTATTTCTTCTTTTAATTTTTCCTTTGTTCCAGAAGCTATTATTTCGCCTTTGTCCATTATAATTATCCTTGTGGATATTTCCTCAACTTCCTCCATATAATGAGTTGTATATATAATTGTGGTGCCTTTTTCCCTCATCTTTTTTACTGAACTTAAAATATAATTTCTAGATTGTGGGTCAATTCCAACTGTAGGCTCATCCATTATGAGTATTTCAGGATGATGTGCAACAGCGCAAGCAATATTAAGCCTCCTCTTCATTCCTCCTGAAAAAGTATTTACCCTATCTTTTGCTTTTTCTGTAAGCCCAGCAATTTCTAGTGCTTCATCAGTTCTTTCATTAAGTTCTTTTCCTTTTAATCCATAAAGTGATGCAAAAAATCGCAAATTTTGCTCTGCTGTTATATCCTCGTATAGAGAAATTTCTTGTGGTACTATTCCTAGTTGTTGCTTAAATTTTCTATCACCTTTCTCAATTTTTATTTCCTTGTAAAATATTTCACCTGATTCATAACCTAGAGCCCCTGTAAGAATGTTTATGGTAGTACTTTTTCCAGCTCCATTTGGCCCAAGAAAACAAAGTATTTCCCCCTTTTGTACATTAAAGGATATACCTTTGATAACTTTTTTACTCTTATAATTTTTTTCAAGGTTTTTCACACTAATCATTTTTTCCATCTCAAATCATCTCCTCAGTAATTATTTTAACTTTAAGAGATAAAAATGAAATCAACCTTTCGGTTGATTTCATGGGTTGATTTATATTTTTTTATAAACTAATTCATTGATTAATAAATTTATTAACAACCAAATGCCAATGATAAAACGATTTAAAATCCTACCACTTCAATTCCTGCAACAACGCCAACATCTTCGTATATAATTTTATTCTCATTGTTATATAAATAAATTTTGACCTTTCCCGATAATTCCTCTTTGATCTTTTTTACCATATTTCCTTTATGTGGAGCTATTAACTCTCCTGATTGCTTTAAAACTGCTTCAATACTTAATTTTACTTGGCTATTTTCTAATACTAAAGTTACGTTATCCTTATCTATATTTTTAATTCTCATTTTGCTACTGTTATAAGTAGCAAACCTGTATTCTTTACCATCTAACACTAAATTACAAATATATCCTCTGAAATTTTTTTTCATAAAAGGTATGTTTGCAACGGAGACAAAAACGCTGGTATTTTTATCTTTAAAAGTATTACATTGCATCCAAATATATTCTTTAGGGAAAGATGTTCCCCAATCTTTCTCCAGATACCCTTTTCCACTTGTAAAATTTATTTCTTTGTTATTAATTTTTAGCATTCCATCAATTCTATGATTCATGCTTATAATCCCATGATAACATTCCATTTTAGGAATATAAGCAAAAAAGCCCATTATATTTGGCATTAAAATAGATTTTTTTATAGGAGTAAAGGAACCTAATCTTATATTGCCCTGTATATTTACCTTATCATTAGCCAGATTAATTAAAATCTCTGATTCGGAAAAAACATTTCCTCCAACATTCACTGTGAATGGTGTTTCACTATATTTAAACTCTTTTAGTGGATATTTTACATATCCTGTATTGGTAGTTTTTTTGTTATTTTTATCGAAACTCACAAATATATACTGAACAAAACTGTGTGGCTCATCATCAAATAAACTAATACCGGGTATAAAACTTATAACATTTTTCTCATCATTTGATATTTGCTTATAATACCAGCCTTCAAAATAATGCTTTTTTTTAAGATCTCCTTGAAATAATATGGGATTTTTAATTTTTTTTAATGTCATATCCATCACCTGCTTTAATAGAATTATACTAATCCATTACACTTGTTGCAATGCCTTTAATATAAATTTATGATAAAATATTGAGGGGATGTTTTTATAAAAAAATCAAAATATGGGGAGTGGTTATAATGAATTTTTTGATATTAGACGTAGGTGGTCAATCTATAAAGTATGCCCTTATGAATGAAAGAGCAGAATTTATTGAAAAGGGGAAAATACCTACCCCAACAGATACAATTGAAAATTTTGTTGATGTTGTTGGTAATATTTTTGATGAGTACAAAAATATTATTCAAGGTATAGGTGTAAGCATGCCTGGGCGTATAAATAGTGACCGTGGTTACCTATACACTGGAGGAGCACTAAAATATAATGACAATACAGAGATGAAGGATATACTTGAAAAACGATGTCCCTTGCCAATTACAATAGAAAATGATGGAAAATGTGCTGCTCTAGCTGAAGCATGGATAGGGAATCTTCGGGATTGCGATGATGCTATGGTTATAGTTATTGGTACTGGAATAGGTGGTGGTGTGATTAAAAATAAAGAATTGCATAAAGGTAAACATTTTATAGCCGGAGAATTTGGTTTTATAAATATGCCTAGCGATAACTCAGGGGATAAATCTGCTGGCATGCTATCATCACAATGTGGTACACCATATTTGTGTAAATCTGTTGCTAGTGCCAAAAATTTGCCCATAGAAAAAGTGGATGGATACAAAGTATTTGAATATGCAAAGAATGGTGATACAGAAGTGCTTAATATCTTGGATGACTATTGTCATAAAATGGCGCTACAAATCTATAACCTGCAACATATTTATGATCCAGAAAAATTTGCAATAGGCGGTGGTATAAGTAAACAAGATATTTTCATTGAATATCTTCAAAATAATATTGAAAAATGTGCTAGTGAAATACCCTATTTAATAAAACCTAAAATACTTCGTTGCAAGTTTTTTAATGATTCAAATTTAATCGGATCATTATATAATTATCTTACAAAATTTCATTATCCAACTATAATTTAATCTACTCTAAATAAGCGGTTAATAATATTTAAGTTTTGTGAACGCTATGAAATAAAAAACGTTCACAAAACCTATATAAACATATGTTTACATTCACCTATTTATTTACCCATACTATATTTTTAATTTTCATGTCTTCTTTCCATTGCTCAGGTAACTCACTGTCACATATTATTACATCTGCATTGTCAATATCTGCAACTTTATATAAATTGATAACCCCAATTTTGGAGTTATCAACTAAAACCATTATTTCTTTTGATTTACTCATTATTCTTCTGGATAAGCTTGCTTCTAGCTCATCATAACTTGTTATCCCTTGAACTATGGTTAGTCCTCCGGCTGCAACAAATGCTTTATCAACATACAGATTTTTAAGCATATCCTCCGCTATAGGTCCAGACACAGTCATCTGCTGAGAGTTTATTTCTCCACCTAAAAATATTATATTACCATTAAAATGTTGCTTGTTTTTTTTCTCTATCAATTCATTCAGTGCAGGAACCGAGTTTGTAACTACAGTAATATTATTTTTTCTGCATATCCATGGCACCATCTTAAGTGTTGTACTTCCAACGTCAAGGGCAATTACATCGTTATCTTCAACAAAATCAGCCGCCAGTTTTCCTATTTTTTCTTTTTCATTTTCGTGTTTTGTGAATCTTTGTAGATATGGAGGTTCTACCCCTGATGATGATATTTTTATGGCGCCACCGTAAACTTTTTTTAATTTTTCATCAATTTCTAATGCCTCTAAATCCCTTCGTATGGTTTCAGATGACACTCCAAACTGCTTAACTAAATCATTTACCTTTACCTTACCATGACTATCCAAAAGCTCTATTATTATTATCTTTCTTTCTTCTGAAAGTAAGGACAAACTAAGCACCTCGTTTAATTTAAATTTTTCAGTTCTTCATAAGGTATGTTAATTGAAACATTGCTTCCATTATTATACCATCTATTGTTATGTTTATTCAATATATCCACTGTGTAACTATTTTTATAAGAATTCACAGTGTATCTTATTATATTACCTAGTATTATAGAATCCATAATAGAGCCTTTTAAAGTAATATATCCTTCTTTTAACTCATTATCAGAAACTTCAATAGCTTCAGGTCTTACAGCAAAAAGATTTCCTTTGATTTCCTTAGGTATTACATCAATAATGTCTTCTCTTGATATAACATTGTAATTTCCCATAAATCTTGCCACAAATTCATTTTTGGGACATGTATAAACCTCCTCAGGAGTACCCTGTTGCTCAATATTCCCTCCATTCATTAAAAATATTTTATCTGAAATCATGAGAGCTTCTTCCTGATCGTGAGTAACAAATATAGTAGTTATATTAAGTTTTTTCTGAATTTCCCGTATTTGAAGTCTTAACATTCTTCTTATCTTAGCATCAAGAGCACTCAAAGGTTCATCCATTAGAAGAAGCTTTGGCTTCATGACTATTGCCCTTGCAAGTGCAACCCTCTGCTGTTGCCCCCCTGAAAGCTGATCAGGATAAGCATTTTCTTTGCCCTGAAGTTCCACAAGAGAAATTATATCCTCCACTGTTTTCTGAATTTCATCCTTTGGAATTTTTTTCATCTTAAGACCGAATGCTATATTATCTTTTACTGTCATATTAGGAAATAAAGAGTATGACTGAAATACCATACTTATATTCCTATCCTTTGGTGCAAGTTTTGTTATATCTTTATCATTTAGGTTTATATCTCCACTGTCCACATCTGAAAGTCCTGCTATAACTCGTAGCAGAGTACTTTTACCACATCCACTTGGACCAAGTAGTGTAACAAGTTCTCCTTCCTCTATATCGATACTAACATTTGACAATACCTTGTTTTTTCCAAAACTTTTTTCCAACTTATCAATTGATAAAAAACTCATATTAATCCCCCTACAAATTTTCTTCTATTTTTCTTTCCTTGCGGCTTGATCCAATTTTCAAAATTATAATGGATAAAATTAAAATCACTACAAAATAACTTATCACAATAGCACTCGTAATGTGTCCACTTTCTGCTCTCTTACTGTACAGATATATCTGTACAGTTTCAAACTGACCTCCTGCAAGTAAATTCGTAAGTACAAACTCACCGAAGAGTATAGAAAATGACAGTAGTGCTGATGATATTACTCCTTTTGATATGTTAGGTAGTACAACTCTTATAAAAGCCTGAAATTTTGATGCATGTAGAATTTCAGCAGAGTCCATAAGTTGCTTAGCATTTATGACTCTAAGACTATTCCGTATTGATTGAAATGTGTACGGAAGAACAATTATAAAATAAGCACCTACAAGTATCCATATAGTTCCTGTAAGCATAAAAGGTTTTTTAGAATAGAAATTCAGAAGACCAACAGCAAATACCACACCAGGTATTGCAAAAGGTATAGTGGTTATTATATTGAGATATTTTTCCAATCTAGGTTTATATACAACTACTGAAAATACTGTAGGTATCATAATCACAAGACTTAAAACTACAGTTATAGTACAGACTAAAAGTGAACGTGCAGCAGAACTAATAAACCTTGGGTCTTTGAAAATTGTGCTGTACCAAGTAAGACTTAACCCTTCTGGTAATATTGTAGCCTCCCATTTTGAAGCTATGGAAAACACAAAAGTAGCAAGGAGAGGAATAAATAAAAAAGCCAATATAACTATTATTATAATGTAATGCACTATCAAATTTTTTTTCATATTGTCCTCTCCTTCCTTATTAATTTAACATTTATAATATTTACAATAGTGAGTATAAGTCCAAGTATTACTGCAAGTGCACTTGCCTGCATAGGATTCATAAATATGTCACCTGAAACAAGAGCTCCTATTCTAAGTGGCATTAGGTTTATGCTTCCATTAGTAAGTGCAAGTGCTGTAGCATAAGCACCCATAGCATTAGCAAACATTATGTTAAAAGTACCTATTATACTTGGGAGAAGTACTGCTATTCCAATATTTTTCCAGAATTGAAATGAGGATGCTCCAAGTATTGAGGCGGCATCTTTCCATTCCTCCTTTATAGCATCAAAAGCTGGATACATAAGTAGAATTCCAAGTGGAATCTGAAAATATATATATACAAGCTGAAGTCCCGATACCGAATATAAGTTGAAGCTACTCGCTAAGTTAATACCAAATTTTTTAAATATAAGAGTGAAAACTCCATTATTGCCAAGTATTATTATAAATGCGAAAGCCAGTGGTACACCTGAAAAGTTTGATGTCATATTTGACATAGTTATTATCTTTTCACGTACCCTAGTTGAAAATTTAGATATAGAATTAGCTCCAATAGTAGCTATTATAATACCTACAATACTTGATTCTAGTGAAATAAGTATGCTGTTTTTTATACTCTGGTAATAAAATGGGTTTTTTAAAGCATTGGAATACTGAGCTAATGAGAACCCATGCCCAGTATTATCTTGAAAGCTACTAGTTATAACTGAATAAAGAGGTACAAATTCAAAACCAACTATTATTAAAACAAAAATTATCAAAATAATTATAACGGGACTATTATCCCTTAATCTATTCATATTTTTCCTCCCTTATAGGTAATAATTTAATAAAGGCATCTTGAAAAAATAGCAAGCCAGTATGCCACCTATATTTTCCTTCAGATGCCTAAAACCGCTTTGCAAAAAAATTTGCAAAGCGTAAATATTATAATATACATTTCTCCATTTTTTCAGAAGGGTCAATACCAAGTAATTTGCATACAATTGGTGCTACCTGAAGCTGAGGAAGATATTTCCTAAAATTTTCTGTGTTACTCTTTGATCCAATAATCCATAAAGGTACTTGTCTTTCAGAGTCATCAATTCCTCCATGTAAACCCAAATCGTGCATACCGTGATCTGCAGTTACTATTATTTTATAACCAAGTTTCTCCCAAGTTGGTATGAACATCCCTAATATAAAATCTATGCGCAGAGCACTTTCATAATATTCCTTGGAATTCCCCCCAAATTTATGACCTGCATAGTCTACACCCATGGGATGTATAAGAAGAAAATCAGGATCATGTTCATTTCTTAAAACCTCAGCATCCAGAAAAAGGTGGCTATCTGGATATGTATCTTCAAAATAAAATTTTCCATATTGTATATTCTTAGTTTCATCTTTTTGCTCTCTGTCTTTAACATAATTAAATGGTGAAGAATTATATAATTCGCTTATCCAATAATAGGCTGCAGCTGCGGTTTTAAGTCCATTTTTTTTTGCTAAATCAAATATACTTTCTTCTGTAGAACGCCTTACTATAAGGTTGTTTGTAATATTATTTTCATAACAAGGAGTTCCTGTAAGAAGAACTTCATACAAAGGTCTTGAAAGTGTTGGTAACTCTGCCTTAACCTTACAGAAAAAAGCTTTTTTATTTTCAGCAAGATGCATCATGTAGCCCATTCTTTTTGATGCTGTGAAGTTTAATGCATCAACAATTATAAATATTACTTTATTACTCACACAAATTCACCTACTTAACATAAATTAATACTTTTTCCTGCCATAGCTGTGGTAAATTCTGCATTGTTTGTGTCCAGGCAGTTGTATCTTTTACAGGTTTTGCATTTTTGTAATCAGAAGCAGGAAGTGTCTTAGCTTTAACATCTGCAGGAAGTTTAACGTTACTTCTTATCGGTCTTGCATATCCTCTTGCAAGATTTATCTGGCCTGCATCGCTGAATATATATTCTCTTGCAAGTTTTGCTGCTGCTGGATCAGGAGCATATTTATTGATTATTGTAGAATATCCACTTATCACAGCACCATCATTAGGTATTGTAACTGTAAAGCTGTCTTTTCCAAGTTTGTCTCTTAATGCTAAAGCATTAAAATCCCACAAAACACCAACTTGAACTTCGCCTTTTTCAAGATTTGCTGCATTACTGTCATTTGTTAGAAGTCTTCCCTCTTTGGCAAGCTTAGCAAAAAAATCTATACCAGGTTCAATATTCTTTTCACTTCCACCAAAAGCATAAGCAGCAGATAAAACTACATTCTGAGAAGTAGCTGCTTTAGTAACATCACCTACAGAAACTTTATAATTACCTTTCTCTACGTCTTTCCAAGTTTTAGGAGCATTGCTGACAAGCTTAGTATCTGTTATAAAAGACATGGTTCCCTGATAAGCTACCATCCAGTTTCCATCTTTATCTTTAGCCCAACTTGGAACTTGATCCCAATAAGATGTTTTATATGGCTGTGTAACACCTTTTTCAACTGCAATAGGCGCAAACATAGATCCTACATCCCCTATATCGGCGGTAGGATTATTTGCTTCTGCTGTGAATTTGCTAATTTCTTCTGCACTAGACATGTCTGTGTCATTATGCTGTATTCCATATTTTGTTGTAATACCGCTCCATGTATCTTTCCAATCTGCCCAATCATCAGGCATTCCTACACTTACAACTTTCCCTTCTTTTTTAGCTGTAGCAGCTAACGATTTTAATGATTCCTGTTTTTCAGCCTTGATTTTATTAGCGGAATCCGAAGCCGATGCCGCCCCACACGCTGTTAAACTCATTAATAAAGTTATAGACGCAACAGAAATAATTATCCCCTTAACAAAAATATTTTTATTCATAATTTAATACCTCCTATATTTGACTCTAGTTGGTATTTTATATGAAAAATGTTAAATCCACATTATGTTCTGGTTAGTTTTATGTTGAATTGAGGTTTTTTGTTGCACTACAAATATTTATTCAAACCTTCTTGAAATCTATTTTTTACAATCTTCCTAATATGCTTTGGCTCTAAAACCTCAGCAAAGCCACCATATGATAATATATACCCATAAACCCACTCATCCTCTGGAAATCTTGCTGTTACTGTAAAGTTTCCAGCGGGATTTCTCTTAATACAAACTTCATCAAATTCATCATAAACCCTATAGGCCATACCTTCTTCAATTTCTAACACCAATGTTACTACTTTGGTATTTCGAAACTGGGAATTACTGCAAATATCCTTAGGGATATCCCTTTTAAAATTCTCCTTCAAAACGCAAAGATTTTTAATCCGTGTTATCTTAAATATCCTAAAATCATTTTTAATCCTGCAAAAACCATAAAGATAAAAACCTTGCCCTTTAAACAGAAGTTTTATCCCTTCAACAGTTCTTTGAGTTTTTTCTCCATTAGAGCTAAAATAATCAAAGGTCACGACATTATTATTCAAAATTGATCTTTTTATGGAGTTAAACTTTTCTCTTTCCTTGTCATCACTGCCCCATCGAGAAAAATCCACATCGATCCAATTTATGCCTTGCTTGTTGAAAAAAGCACTTAGTTTATTAAGTACAGAATCTACATCAAAGAATTTAATTGCTTTTAAACTTTGTAGACTCATTAGTATTTCATTTTGTTCCTGATCAGAAATGATAGATTTATTAAGTACAAAATTATCAATAAGGCTTATTCCTCCACCTCTACCTTTATTAGTATAAATAGGTATTCCCGCAGTAGAAAGCGAATCAATATCTCTATAAATTGTCCTCGTTGATACTTCAAAATGCTCTGACAATTCCTTAGCCGTAGTTATTTTTTTACTCAATAAAATATACACTATCTCAAACAACCTATTAATTTGCATATTGCACCACCCAACTTTATTATAATACAAGAATATGACAATATTATGTCATATATAAAATAAGAAATTAATATTTTTAATTCATTTATGTGATATTTGTAAATGTGCATTTCCCAATAAGTTGTGCTACCTATTGGCAAAATTCGAAACAATTAAAATATTCAAAGATACATTGAATCTAGAATAAATTGTGTTATACTACAATATAAATATCTTAAATGAAAACTCATACTATATAATTATTTGTGCATTAGGAAAAGCTTTACAAAAATTCAGCTATGATTATAAGTCTATTTGGTTACCATTAATTTTTCTAGATTATATAATTGAATTGAGATTAAAGTTGTTCACGTTAACATATGATATTTTAAACTTTAAAACTAATGAATTATAATTTGTAAACTCATTTATAAATTATAATATTAACAATCGGAGGAAGACTAAAATGAAGAAATTAACTTTCAGAGAAAAAATCACCTACGGTTTTGGTGATTTAGGAAATGGCTTTATGTTTGATATGGGACAATTATATTTACTTAAATTTTATACTGATGTTGCAGGTATACCCCCTGTTGTTGCTGGAGGTATCTTTCTATTTACAAAATTCTTTGATGCTATTGCTGATCCTATAGTTGGTACATTAATTGATGCAAGAAAAGGAACAACAGCATCAGGAAAATATAGACCAGTTATGATGATTTCTTGTATATTCCTTGCCATTATATCTGTATTTGTATTTTTAGCCCCAAATTTCTCTCTTAAGGGTAAAATCATATATGCATATGCAACATACATGATTTGGGGAGTTGCTTATTCTTGCACTAACATTCCTTATGGTACATTAGCTTCTACTATGACTCAGGATCCTCAAGAAAGAACCACCCTGGCCGCATCACGACAACTTGGTAGTACTCTAGCATTATTAATATCGGGGGTATTCGTTATCCCTATGATTTCAAAATTTCCTAACCAAAATATTGGATATCCAGTTGCCATTGCCGTCATGGCATTTCTTGGTGTAGGTGCATTTTATACAACTTTTAAAAATTGTAAAGAACATGTACCCGTAGTTAAGGGCAAAGTGGAAAAAATGTCTTTAAAGGGTATATCAAAAACAATATTTACTAATAAACCTCTACTAGTACTGATTTTGATGACAATATTTTCAATTTCAGCTTTTAACCTTAGATCAGCAATGCTAATATATTTCTGTCAGTATAATCTTGGCAATACCATATTGATGGCATATATAAGTTTTATAAGTGTAGGATGCTCACTTTTAGGTGTAGTTGCTATGCCTATATTATCAAAGAGATTTGGTAAAAAAAACACAGTAATAATTGGTTTTGCAATAAGCATTATTGCTGATTTAATAAATTTTATAATTCCATTGCATTTAGTCTCATTTGTAATACTGCAAAGTGTGGCATATTTCGGACTTAGTATTCCAAATGGAATGACTTGGGCACTTGTTTCTGATGCTATAGATTATGGTGAATGGAAAACGGGAGAAAAAAGAGGTGCTATAACTTATTCAGTATTTAATTTTTCAAGAAAAATAGCTCAGTCAATAGCTGGTTTTGCCTGTGGTATTGGATTGTCATTAACAGGATATATACCAAAAATAAAGCAAACATCAGGGGCATTACTAGGTATAAAAGGTTTATTACTTTTATATCCAGCTGTTGCTCTCTGCGTTGCAATGATTGTAATTATTGCATTATATAATTTATCAGATAAAAGATATCTTGAAATAGCACAAGATTTAAGGGAAAGAAACGCATAATAGATTCATAATTATTTCTAGTATATAAAAATTAGCCACTACAGTGAGTCCTTCCCCCTGTAGTGGCTAATTTTTTATGCTTATGCAAAACTATAATTTTATTGTAGCTGCAATCATTACAGCCATTCCATAAGAAACAATACTTTCTGATCCTTGGTTTAGATTTAGCCCATTTTCGGTTATTCCATCATAACAAGCACCGGTCCCCTCATTAATGAGAGACAGTTGTTTTGAATTTTCACCTTTATACCATTTAAAACATTTTAATGCATTATGAAGACACTTTTTATTTTTAGTTACCTTATAGTATTCCATATACAAATAAAGCATTTCGCAGGCCTCTATTGGCTGTTCATCATAAGCAGCTACTTCCTTGCCCTTAATTAACCATCCGTTACAACCTATTGGTTTAAAAAAGTCAGGTTTCATAACTATGCCTTCAAGAAATTCCATGCTTTCTTTAGCAGTTTCCAAATAACATTTTTTACCTAAACTCTTATATGCACACAGCAACGCCCTAGGAAAAAAAGCATTACCATAGGTTATAGAGTCTTCAAACCAATGCCAGTTTTCAGATCTATTTGCTCTATACTGCTCAACTAATGACATTGCTAGGTTTTTAATATGAGTAAATGTTTCTTCTGAATCCTCCAAAAGGCTTAAGCCAACGATTGTATAGGCTTTTGCTCTAGTATAAGTAATGGCTTCTATATTTTTACTGGCTTCTTTTAATATAAAAGTACAGGTATTTTTAATGTTTTGTGGCACAGCACTACTTGATACTGTACGGGATAACGCCCAAATACACCTTCCAAAACAATCTTCTGAACCTTGCGTTTCCAAAAATTCTCTTTGATAACTCATAAAGTTCTTAAACATTCCTTTTTCGTTAAGTGCATAATGAACAAAAGACAAATACGTATAAATTAGTTTCAAATATTTTTTTTCGTTGGATTTTTCATAAAGCATAACTGCTAGTATAAGTGCTCTAGCATTATCATCCGTTGTATAACCATGATTTCGATCTGGAATACCATACTTGCTATGCTGAAAAATTCCTACATCATCTGTAAATGCAAACAAGTAATTTATGAATTCCATGTTTTTATTTTCTTTAGACATCAAACCGCCCCTATTTCTTCATTTACAATTACTGTTTTCATAAATACATTTATATAATTTTTAGCAACAATATCCCAATACATAGTTTTTCCAAGATTAATGGTATTTTTTTCCATCCTTGCTTTTTCATCTGGATTATCTAAAATATATTTCAGACATCTAAAAATAGAATCGGGATTTTTAAATTCAGCAAGTAGCCCTCTGTCTTCTGATAGCATCTCTTGTGCATAAAGATATGGTGTTGAAATGATGGCTCTACCATATCCTACAGCATAAGCTAGTGTGCCACTTACAGCTTGATCTTTTGACAAATAAGGTGTCATATAAACATCGGACATTTGTAAATATTGTATAATCTCATCTTTTGATAGATATTTATTTATGAACTTAACATTTTTCTGAAGATTATATTTTATAACAAGTGCTTGGAGTTTTTCTCTATATGACTCATCTTTTTGATCAGGATGGGTTTGTCCAAGAACTAAATACAGAATATCGCTACTTACGGCACATATTTCTGCTATGGCTTCAATAGCATATTCGATACCTTTTCCAGGACTTAATAGACCAAACGTACTTATTAATTGTTTATCTCCATATCCAAATTTATCTTTTAACGTTTGCCTTGAAGGGACTTCTTTTTTAGGAACACCGTGATGGATAACTTCAATTTTAATTGGAGAAACCCCATATATATTTCTCAATAATTTACTGGTGTTTTTTGCCATTGTGATAATTTTCACACTTTTTTCGCTCAAAGTTTTGATTATTAATTTTTGTTTGTCATTTGGTTCTGTTAAAATAGTATGAAGTGTTGTCATTACTGGAATTTCTATGTTGTTAACTAAATCTAAAATATAGTCACCATAATCTCCACCATAAATACCATATTCATGTTCTATTATTAATAGATCAATCTTTGAATGATTCAATTTTTCTGCAAGTTCCAAGTAGTCACCTTGGTTATTTTGATTAATCTCATATATTACTTTATCACTATATTCTCGGTGTTCGGAGTTATTTACAGCAATAACATTAGTTTCTACTAACCCAATTTCATCAATAGCTCTTACAAGATCCTGTGTAAATGTAGCGAGTCCACATTGTCTTGGTGGCCACGTACTTAAAAAAGCAACATTTAAAAATTTATTGTTTTGCATATAATATTCCCCCTTTGAAAATATTTATCTTAAGAATTTAGCTTTAATACATTAAAATTAAAGTGCAATATTCTTTTTCGCTAATTCAGTTTCAACAACCTTAGTATTTGTAATACTCTTACATACCATATAATCAGAACTGAGAATTATACTTGAAAATGTTGAATTGTTTTGAATACTCATTTTATCTGAAACAATAGAATCAATGATTACATTGCTTATTCCAACCCTGCAACCATTACCAATTACAGTATTGGGTCCAATAGTGGAATAGGCTCCAATTTTAGCATTTTCGCCAATATACACCGGTGCAATAATTTTAGCTGTAGCATGGATTATTGTATTTTCACCTATAAATATTTCTTTATTTCCCTCATTAAACTCTGGTAAAGAGCATGTCCTATTTAATATGTCTTGATGGATTTTATTGTATTTTTCAACAGTGCCTATATCCATCCAATATGCATCACTTCTATAAACTGCAACCTTATATCCTTTTTCAAGTAATAAGGGAAATATTTCTCTTTCAATAGATACTACCTCTGACTCAGGTATTTCATTTAAAATATTCGGCTCAAAAATATATATACCAGCATTAATATAATTTGACTTTATCTCTGAAGGCTCTGGCTTTTCAGTGAAAGATTCCGCATAGAGGTTTTCATCGTATTCAATAACTCCATAAGCAGAAGGATCCTCAACCTGTGTTACTGCAATTGTGACTGCCGCAGATTTTTCTTTATGAAATTTTATCATATCTGAAATATTAATATCGCAGAATATATCAGCATTAAATATAATAAAAGTGTCATTAAAGAAGCCTTCCGCATATTTAATTGCACCCCCTGTGCCTAAAGGAACATCTTCACATATATATTGTATTTTTATTCCGAATTTTGCACCGTCACCAAAATATTTTTCTATTTTATCTGCCTTATAACATGTGCTAAGTATAATTTCATCTACACCATATTCTTTAAATTTTAATATGTTTCTTTCTAAAAGTGGTTTTGTCATTATAGGTACTAAAGGTTTTGGTAAATTGTCAGTCAATGGTTTTAATCTAGTCCCCATTCCACCAGCAAGAAATAATGCTTTCATAAGTTTTCCTCCTAGATAATCATATTTTTTAAAGTACACTTCCTATATAGAAGTGTACTTATTATGGAGTAATTTTTATCTTAAATTATCTTCACTAGGTTCCGGACAATGTTCTATATATTGAAGCAAATCATACAGATTTGCAGTTGCAAGACAAATACAAGAATCTGCTCCGCCATAATACATGTTTACCATTCCAGTATCCTCATCTAAAATCCATCCACAAGGGAATACTACATCAGCAACATCACCAAATTTTTCATAAGGTTCTTCTGGTCCAAAAATCCATTCATTACTTCTTTTTAAAACTATTGATGGGTCTTCTAAATCTAGTAGAGCAAGACCTAATCTGTAAATCGCACCAGCAGCAGTGGTTTTAACTCCATGATAAAGAATTAACCAACCTGCATCAGTTTCAAGTGGTTGTGCTGAAAGACCAATTTTATTTGCATCCCAGCATCCTCCTTCACGAGCATTCAAAAGAATATGATGATCGCCCCAACTTTTAAGATCTGGAGAACTTGATGTCCAGATATGTGCCTTATGCCCAGGAGACACCGGTCTATGTATTAATATATATTTACCGTTAATTTTTCTTGGAAAAAGTGCGGAGTCTTTATCATCAGGAGGCATTATAGGACCCTGTTTTTCAAAATTTACAAAATCGCTAGTAAGGGCAAGTGAAACCAGTGGTCCTGCTCTAGAAAATGAAGTATAAGTAACTGCCCATTTTTCAAGGTTTGACATCCAAGTTATTCTTGGGTCTTCTATTCCCCATCTTTCTTCTGGATGTATACTTGGTTCTCCTTGTATTGTTGGCCCTTTATCAAATATCCAATTTGATACTCCATCTTTACTTATTGATTTTGCTAAATGTGAAAATCCTTTTCGGTCCTCTACTCTTGAAAGTAATAGCGTACTGCCATTAAATATAGTTGCTGCTGGATTAAATATTGTATGCGCAGGATATGGCAAATCTTTTGCAGTTATAAGGGGATTATTTGGATTCCTTTTGAAAAGCTCTGGATATGACTTGTCATTTGAATTTAATAATGTTGGTTTACAAGTTATCATAGTAAAAAAAGCCCCCTTAACTAATTATTAAATGTGACATTTAAATCAGTTGGTGCCTTACTACATACACTATATTTAATTAAAATAGCATCTTCACAATTGAGTACTATCTGTATATAGTGTATCAGAAATCCGATATTTTAGCAACCGATGATAAAATTAATTGTTTCTTACATTTGGATATAATATATGGTAATTTATATATTATATCCGTGAATTATGTAAAATATCTAGTCTTCTATAACCATCCACTTTTCAATAAGTATATCTAATTGTTCTTGTGTTTTAACCCTTTCATTCTCTAGTTCTAACAATTTATCATATTCACTTCCATTATTATTCATCTGCCTGACCAAATCTTTTAACCTTGCTTCAAGTTCTTTTACTTGATTTTCTAAGATATCAGCCCCTACTGTCATATTATTTAATGCTTTTTTTTCAACATTTTTTTCCTTTTTAGATTTTATCTCCTTTTCTATATCAGGTGTTACCGTTTTATTTTTTTTAAATTGATTTTTCTTCTCTTTGTAATATTCGTAATTTCCTTGATAATTAACTATGGTTTTGTTTTCTATTTCACATATTCTCTCCGCAAGTTTATTTATGAAAAACCTATCATGAGATATAAATAAAATAGTTCCACTAAACTCCATTAACGCATCTTCCAGATTTTCTCTAGAATCTATATCCAAATGATTTGTAGGCTCATCAAGTATCAGTAGATTTATGTCATTTTGGATCAATTTACATAGCTTAAGCCTACTTTTTTCCCCTCCAGAAAGATTTTTAATCTTTTTAAAAACACTTTCACCATAAAATAAAAACTTGGCTAAAATTCCTCTTGCTGGTCCTTCTAAAATGTTCATACCCTCTCTAAAAGCATCAACCACCGTTAATTCTTCATTGCTAAAAGTTATATTTTGAGCAAGATATCCTATTTTAGTATTAGTGCCTAGTTTTGCTTCACCATAATCGCCTTGGACTTCTCCTAAAAGTATTTTTAAAATAGTTGACTTGCCACTTCCATTATCACCAATTAAAGCAGTACGTTCACCATATCTAATATTTAAATTTAAATTTTCTAATACCTTTTTATGTTCAAAATTTTTATATAATCCTTTAATATTCACTACATCTTTACCCGACATATCAGTATCTCCAAAATTTAATTGGATTTTGGCTTTATCGGTAACAGGTTTATCAACCCTTTGAATCTTGTCTAACCGTTTTTGCATACTTGCAGCTCTTTTAAAAAATTTTTCATTATCTGCCTGAATAGCCCATTGCCTAAGCTGTTTTATAGCTTTTTCCATAGCCTTTATTTTTTTCTGCTGATCTTTATATGCCTCAAATTGTTCAAAAACTCTTCTTTGCTTTTCTTTAACATAATAAGAATAATTGCCCTCATATAGGGAGGTCTCTCCCTCCTCAATTTCAACTATTTTTGTAACTACTCTATCTAGAAAATACCTATCATGAGAGATAATTATTACTGTTCCTTTATATGCTTTAAGATACCCTTCCAGCCATTCTATAGATGACATGTCCAAATGGTTTGAAGGTTCATCAAGAAGAAGTATATCTGGGCTCTCTAGCAATATTTTTCCTAATATCACCATGGTTTTTTCACCACCACTTAAACTTATAAAATCTGTATTTAAAAACTCATCATCAAATTTTAAACCAGTGCAAACCTTGCTCATCTTCTCTTCAATTTCATAACCACCCTTTGCCTCGTAAAGTTCGTTAAGTTCACCATATTTTTTCAGTGCATACTCTAATTCTTTGCCAACTAAACTAGTTATTTCTAATTCTAATTTTTTTAATTGTTTATTTATATGGTATTGGGATTCGAAGGCAATATTTAAAACATCCGTTACTTTAAACTGCTGGGGATAAGTTGGTATTTGATCTAAATATCCTAGTGTTGAATTTTTTCTAATAAAAATATCTCCATTATCCTGTTTTTCAATACCTGCTATAATTTTAAAAACTGTAGTTTTACCAGTACCATTTCTTCCTATTAATCCTACTCGTTCTCCATCTTGAACTTCAAATGTAATATTAGTGAAGATTTTACTACTACCAAAATATTTTTCTATTTCTTTTAACGCTAATTCTATCATTATTAATTTCTCCTCAACTTTCATTCTTTTTTATAAAACAATAAACCCCAGTAGCTATTGCCTACCCGGGTTTATTGTTTTGAAATTTGATCTATCATTTGTAATTAATTATTAAACGATAAATCATAAAAACCTAGGCAGATAATCCTTACCTAGGTTACAAATAACATAATTATATTGTATTTAAGGCAAAGCTAACTCATTTCTATTTAGTACAATATTCAATTTTGCATAGACCTGTCCCGTAAAATTAAGATTTACATATGTAATCCCAAATATTGACATTGGTAATCTATCTAAAATTATATTCACTAAAAAAACCCTAGTCACAATTTTCACCTCAATGATTTTTGATTTAACTTATTAATTTTACCATATAATTGATTTATTAGCAATTATATTTTGTATTTTGCCCTGTGAAATGAATATTTACGCAGCAGTTTATTTAAAATTATTATTTTCCTGAATCACTTAAATCCATCAAATCTTCAGGATATGGCTCCCAAATGCTCTGCTCTAATAAATAGGATTGCTCATATTTAATTGCATAAGATTTTAATAGATTTATAGGTACACTTAAAGGCATTTTGCCTATTTTATATTTTTGAAAAGTTCCTAAAATAAATTTTTTTTCATTAACAGATAATTTATCAGAAAAATATCCTAAAATGTGCATTAATGAATTTATATAATTGCTAAACCTTGGAATTCTTATAAATGCATATCCAAGATGATTTTTATAATCATCTATAATTTCATCAATGGATCGTTTATCATGATTTCCCACTATATTACCAAGAAGTTTTTGTTCCTTTTGACTATATGCCATAAGTAAATACTTGTTATCAGATTGAAATTTGACTAATGTGACCATAGACTTTGCTTTTTGAACTTCACGGAACTTAAACATTATGTATATCTTTGTGAGAAAATGTTCTCTTACTCTAAAGTTAGTTAATCTGCCTTCCTCTTCAATAGCTAAAAGAGGGTATTTTTTCATCACTTGTGAAGCGAAAATACCCACACCTTTAATAGCACCAGTAGTTTTTTCTTTTCCAAGGTATACCTTTACATCCTTTATACCACAAGATGGTGAACGCCCCTTAAGTATAAAACCATCTACTTCTTCAAGGGAATCTAAACATTTTATAGAATATTCATCCATTTGTTTTGTATACTCTTTACCTGTTGCAGGTTGATACAGAATAATTTTATCTTTTTCTAATACTAGCCTAAGTGTATCTCTTGGTATTCCAAGACCAATCTCCACTTCTGGGCAAACCGTTTTATATTCCACATAATCTTTTAGCTTATCAACAAATTTGTCCGGAATCATCTGACCATTATAGCGACAAGGACTAAATCCTAAGCACCTACTAACAACAATCTATGGTTTATCAATATTCTGCATAAATTTTATCCTCCTTCAACGTAAATAGAAAAAACAACTGTACTAATCATTTAACTAGACAGTTGTTATTATACTCTTCATTATAATATTTTTATACAAAACAATATTATTTTATAATTTAAGATCCGCAATTATTATTCCTAAAATTCAAATCTTGTTTTCATATAAATTTATAATACATACTTATCGAATATTTGCTAAAACTATAACAGTTAAAGAAATAAAATTTATCTATAAGGAGATTTTGTATGACTAAGAGTAAGAAGGAAAAAGAAAAGCAAAACAAAGGTCCAAGTAACAATAAAGGCAATAGTCAGAGCATGAATACTCTCCAAACTACTGCTTCGCATAAAAATCCTGACCCCAAAACATGATAAATTTCCAGAAAATATCAATGACTGCTTCTTCACGTTAATTCGTAGTCGCAGTCTTTTTTATTATAGAAAAAAGACTTTCACTTTTTTTAACAGTGAAAGTCTAAGTTAATCAATTTATATTAATCTAATCAATATGTTTTATTACTTTACAAGGGTTACCAACAGCAACCACATTAGCCGGAATATTTTTTGTAACCACACTACCTGATCCTATTACACTATTATCGCCAATAGATACACCAGGGTTTATTATAGCTCCACCACCGACCCATACATTGTTTCCTATAGTTACTGCCTTTGTATAATCAGCATTTTTAGGTCTTAACTTGGGATTGATTAAATGTGTTGCCGTAAATATGCTTACATTAGGAGCAAACAAAACATTGTCCCCAATTTTTACAAGTCCATCATCCAAAACCAAAAAATTAAAATTAGCATAAAAACTATCTCCAATTTCAATATTGGTACCATAATCACAATGAAAAGGAGGTTCTATTTCAAAATTTATACCTATTTTTCCAAATAATTTTTCAAGAATATTTTTTCTTTCCTCTACTGCTTCAGGGTCCGTGTCATTATATATTTTTGTAAGATGTCTAGCTTTATTTCTTAAAAGTATTAATCCTTCGTCATAAGCATTATACACTACACCGTTTATCATTTTTTGTTTTTCGCTCATTTTTTTATACACTTCCTAGGCTTTTATACGCTTTTCATATTTAATTAATTACCTGTTAATACGCATTATTCTTTTAAGTATAGCATAGTACTACAAGTAATATTATTTTATTTTTATTAATAATCACTAATCATTTTTTTCTTTTCCCTTTTGTATAACTATATTCATTGCAGCTAACCATTGGTCAACTAGATTAATGGTTAAAGCTATGCTACTAATTGGATTAGCTTCAGTACTGTTTAAAAGTAGTATATCTATATACGGACAAGACAAATCATTTAGATTTATTCTAATTCCTAATTTTTTAACATATTCCTCTTTATTAGTATTATCATCTAAAGACTCAAGTATGTTTTTAACTGTACTTGTTTTTTCATCCTTTATTAGCTGGCAGCTTAAAACATCTTTATAGTTAAACGTCCTGTGAGAAAAATTTTTTATATCAGATTTTTTCCAAACTAGATAGTTTATACATTTTTTATTGTCATCAATAAAAAAATACCCACTATCACCATATCCCGGAATATTAATACTTTTTGTTACTGTCAAGTTATTATCGGAAATAAAACTTTGTACTAATTTATCACTATTTTTAATAGATTTCGTCTTAGACCTAGATAAGCTATAAGGTAATAATGCTAAACATATAATAATAAGAATAATTAAATATACCACGTTATCTCCTCCTTTTATTTTCTGGCATATGCCATAAGGTTAAAAATATGCAATGATTTACATGTACCCTAGCTTATTAATTCAACTGAGTTTTTGCTTTCCATAATAACTTCTATAAAAGCATTTACAATATCCCCATCAAACTGAGTGCCACTGCATCTTTTAAGTTCAGCTAATGCATCTTCATAGGTTTTTCTTTTATTATATGGTCTGTTAGATGTCATGGCATCAAAACAATCCACTACAGTTAACATTCTAACAATATAGGGTATGTGTTCTCCTTTTAAATTACCAGGATATCCATTACCATCATATCTTTCATGGTGATGTAATATTAGGGGAATAAGTTTTTTAAGTGATTCCACATGTTTTATAATGTCTACTCCATTTTCTGAATGTTGTTTCATTATATCCCACTCTTCTCGGGTCAACGGCATATTTTTGTTTAGTATTTCCTTGGGTATATTTATTTTTCCAATATCATGCATGTAAGCACCATATATTAAATTCTTTTTATCGTTCTCATTAAGTTTAAGCTTATCTGCCAATAATCTACTATAGACAACTACCCTTTCAACATGTCCATATGTGTATTTATCTTTAGCATTAATAACACTAATTAAAGTTTTTATAGATGTAATTGTATCTATATGCTCATCTTCTGTATCAATTTTTAATTCATCTAATATAGACGTATAAGTTTCGACCCGATTTTTATCAAAGAACTTAGCTCTATAAAGTGCATCATCCGCACTTTTCACAAGTTCAATATCATTTTTAGCTTTATCTGGATAAATAGATATTCCTATTGAAACAGTCAATTTACCATTAGGCTGATTCTCTTCACCATAAAAATATGTTTTTTCTATTTTAATTCTTACTTCCTCTGCTAAGCTGACAGCATGTTCTTCCGAAGTATCTGGAAGAACTATTGCAAATTCTTCTCCACCGTATCTCGCCACAACGTCATCTTGTCTAAAGCTTTTTTTTAGTATAGATCCTATAGTTTTAAGTACATCATCACCACTTTGATGCCCATAAAGATCATTATAACTCTTAAAATAATCTATATCCATAAATATCATTGAAACTTGTTTATTTTCTTTTTCGCACTGATGCATTATCTCTCCTAATGCATCATAAAAAAACCTATGATTATATACACCTGTAAGTCCATCTTCATTTGCTAAACTCTCAAGTTTTTTAATGTGCTGATTTTCAGTTTTTACATAGTATCCCAATATCCATGCTGTGAGCATAAAACCCCCAGCTAAAATCAAATCATTTTCAAAATATTGATTAACTAGTGAATTGGGTGAATATACAATATCTAAGGCTAAAATAAAAAATGAGGCGATAGAAGCAATGATCATCCCCTGTTTCATACCAGCCTGTATTGTAGATATTATTATTATAAATAAAAATAAATATTTGTAATTACTTGTATTTGCCCCTGTAAAAAATATAACAATTATAAATATCAAAACAAATACAGAGTTCTCTATTAGTTTTAATAAATTGTTGCATTTTAAACTAGTTCTTTTATTTACTAAAAATTCCAATAATGTATATATTGATAATAATATAGGTATTACACATAAAAATATTATTAATCCATAATAAGAATGTGGTGCGTTTTTTATTATACTGTTTTTATTAAACATATATTTCAATAATATTATTCCTGAAAACAGTAAGGAACATAATTTTACAATTGATAATATTTCACGGATTTTTTTCTCATTGTTCTCTTCTAACTTACCCATTTTTCACTACCTCATTAAATTCAGCGTACAAAGTAAGGAGGTGTTTTCCCCCCCCTTATCCCCATTATTCTTCTCTTAAACATTTTGGTTCTTCAGGTTGATACAGGAACCAAGCACATGCTGAAGAGGCAACAGAAGTTGCTACAATAGTTGCTACTGCTGCAATTATTGTTATTAATCTTTTTTTTGATTTTTTCATATTATTCTCACCTCCTTATACTAACTAACATGTTATTTAACAAGGTATCTATTTTAACTATTGTTAATTTTCCTTGATATGTAATTGTAAATACTTGCCATAATACTCCAAAATAAATACAAGTAGCATATACAAGCAACCTTTTTTCTCCATTAATCGCAAATAGTGTAACAAACAAGACTACAACAGTTAAATATATACTCAAAACTATTAATGAACCTTTTTTCATACGCTTTCTTTTTTCTTTACTTTTTATAGTTTTTTTCATATTACCTACTGGTGATAATTTATAAATCAAATAATATGATAGTATGAAAGCTGTAAATCCAAAAATTATCACTAAATTTAAAGTTCCCAATGCCCCTATTAAAAACGATATAAAAATCGCTGGTACAACACACACAATTATACCTATAAGATTGCAAATAGGAATTGAGCTTGCATGCACCCCGCCAGAATATTTTCTAAGTATTGCCGCTGTAAATGATATTATTAGTGCCTCAATAACAACGTTAAACAACAATGCAAATAAAAATACAAGACCTATAGAAAGAATTGCCTGAAATAGTGAAAATATTCCATAAGCTATTACTTCTCTATTATCATTATTTAATTTCAACTCTTCCGAAATACTATTAGTAATATTATTAACTAATCTCTCCATTAAAAGTATCCCTCAATTCTTTCCTTCTACTCATGATTATGTAGTATGTTGTAACAAAAAACGCAAAAATTAGCAATGACGGAATCCCCAATACTATTTTTAGTGTAGGTTCCTTAAATACATAATTAACATCTATTTTAAAGATATATTGTATTATAAATATATTAATAGCCTCGCATATACATTCAAGTGTTATTGCAATGATGCTCGCTTTTATGGCTTTAACTATGTCGATCTTGTTTATATTTACAGTTAATACAATAATTGTAATCAATCCCAGTATCATATTAACACCATATTGAATGGGAAGAAATCTTATAAAATAAATTGTAATAACTAAAAATATACTTGATATTATATACTTTTTTATATTAACCGTAGTTTTTGAAAATGCATACACTGCAAAAATAATTAAAAATTCTTCCGGTATACCTCTAAAAAAAAACTCTAACAGCGTCAATTTTAACATTATTTCTTCTCCTATAATGAATTTTGCGTATTTTTGAACTTATTAGTAACTGTGTCATTAATATTATATAAATATTAATACAATTCCGTTTAAATAAAAATAATATCATAAATTGCCACTAAATATTTTTTTCTCCGACTACACTTATCTTGTTAATAGCTTTTATAGTATTAAATATAATAATAAGAACAAAAACTCTTATGCATATATCTCCAATACTCATAATACTGTACCCAACATCAAATATATCAGTTAAAAACTTAAATTTAGTTGCTGAATTTCCTAAAACATGTATATCATTAACTTTCATAAAAGAATCCGGTTTTGCATAACCTGTCCAATATGATAATGTTGGGAAAACAGGCATTTTACCGTTGTTAGCTGCTATTACCATATTATTTAAAGTGCTTCCAATAAAAATAAATATTGAACCTATAATAGCGCTAATATTGAGTTCATACTTGATAATCAAAATCAAAAATGTCAAAAGATAAAGATAATGAAAGATATTAGCATATTTTATAAAGTTGTAGTTTCCATTAAATAACATTACGTCCAAAATCACATATATTAGTGCACATACTAATACAGGATATATTGCCCATGACCTAAAAATAGGTCTTATTTTATATCCTCTTATTATTGAAAAAACAAGTGCTAAAAGTAGAGTTTCAATCATATGTACTCCTTGCATCCTACATTTAAATATTAAGTTGTAATATTTTAAGATGTTTTCTATTTTTTTTGATTAATTATATTATAATCTAATTTTTTATAATATTCTACAAAAAGTTAAAAAGTGGCTATTTTATGACAGTATATCAAGTTTTACATTTTCTAAGTAAACAAAAATCCAGAAATATTTTTATCATTTCATAACGGATTTTCACTTAATTATATGTAAAATCCAGCATTATATTTGTTCAAAAAAGGCTTAAGAAACAAGGGTCTACCCCTTTAAATTCTTAAACCTAATTATTTTTGGATTAATCATATTCTTGCTATTTTTTTGCAAATACTGTTTTGACTATCTTGAGTAAGTCCATAAAAATATCCGTATAATCCTGAATATGTTCCTTTGTTTCTATAACAGTTGCAGTTGTTTCAGTAAGAACTTCTCCAACTGCTTTTAAATCATCACTTAAATCTAAGAAGTTATCGGTTGCCTTAGGAAGTGAAACTAACGTTTCCTCAATATTCTTTTCATTTCTTTCTATTAGTCCGTCCACCCTTGATATAAACTTAAATAGTTTTATTAACACCATAATAAGTATTACCAATGCTACTGAACCTAAAATAAAAAGAATAGCAAAACATAAACTAAATAAACTTATATACATCATCTTTCCCCACTATTCTTCAGTTTTAGTTTTACCTATAACTTCAACTTCATTTTTTTCATCAATAACAGATTTAGCTTCACTATTATTCTTTTCTGCTTTTTTATCTGATAAATATTTAGCTATTTTTTCTTTTGCCGAAGCTACATTATTTTTAGTTTCGACAACTTTATTATCTAAATTTTCTTTAATATCTGTTGTCTTGCTTATTGCATTTTCCCCAAGTTCTTTTGCCGTTTTAGCAATGTCATCTCTTGTTTCCTTCCCTGCCTTGGGTGCCAGAAGAACCCCTCCAACTACTCCAGTAACAATTCCTGCAAATGCTCCAACAGTAATTTTCTTTACCATTTTAGCTCTATGTTTTTTTTGTCTTTCCTGCATCTTTTTCTCTAACATTTCTCTTATTTTCATTACTAGCCCTCCTAATAATCTTTAGTCAATTTAATAATGTAGCTTATAGTGTAACATAAATCGACATATTTTTCATCTTTCATTTGAATACTAGCAATTTTAACTCCTTATTTTTCATTATTCCTTTAATATAAATTTACCACTACAACTTAGTCCACCTCAACATGTTTAGACCATATATAAATCAAAAAACTAAACTGAAAACCAAATTATGGCTCTCAGTTTAGTTGTAACTTTTAGTCTCCTATTGGATGTTAAAAACATTTTTCAATAAATATTTTCTAGTGCCTTTTTTTTCCGGTAAAAAAATCGACAAGAAATACGATAACTGCCAAAACGATCAAAAGATGTATCATACCTCCACCAATTCTAAGCAAAAATCCTAATAACCAAAAAAATACTATTATTCCACCTAGCCAACGTAAAAATCCCATATATATCACTCCTCTCAGCACATACTATAAAAATTTTCATCATACCTATTTATACTTCATCTAATATATTTAATTTAACTACCTCACATTATCTATGTATTTTACCATTTACACAATTACATTTCAACTAACTTAATTAATCCAATATTACTTAAAATAATTTTGTGCCAGATTAATAATATTCATTATTTACTTAAATGTTCTCTACAAACTGGATTTTTAACCCATTTGGATCTAATATGTAGAAAAACTTCATATGTGGATTTGGCTGAAATGGTCCACTTTGAATATCTATACCCTTTTCTTTAACAAAAGTCATCATTTCATCCACTGAATTTACTTCAAATCCCAAAGAAATATCATGTCCCAAATCTACTTGTTTTAAATCTTCATTACAAATCAATTCAATTTTTGTTCCCTCATCCCCTATGAATGCAATTTCCACGCCTGGTCCTGAATTAAATCTTCTATTAACGGTTAACCCAACCACCTCATTGTAAAACTTTAAAGATTCTTCTAAATTTTTAACCATTAATGTACTCCAACAAAATTTCATTTTTTCCCTCCCTAGGTAAATATAATTGTTCTAGCATAAACTAACTTAATTATATCACTTAAAAACTTTAAAATCATTAACCTTTAGGGGAGAGGCGCTGTTTTTTCCATATTCAAATACCTCCATATAAATTTTTTCTATAGAAATCATAATCTTTTAATCCATGACCACAGAAACTATAATATAAGATGTGCGTAGATTTGGAGATAAATCTACGCACATCTTATATTATTTAGGAAGATTTGATAACATTTTTGCCAAATCACTATATTTATTTTCAAGATATTTACGAGTTTCAGGATGACTTAGACTAACCACTTCTATGTGATCAATGTTATCAATTCGGCCTAAATAATTCCATATCCCCTTTTGTGGGGTCCCATTATAATTAACCATTTTATCATTTGATCCAACTTTTGGATAAGTTGCAGATACAAGACTTACTATTCCGTCATTTTCCCACCAACTGTTGTCAATTGGAACATCACCTGATATATTATTTATATATGAACCCATAAAATAGGAGCTCCTTAAAAGAAGAGGATTCATATTCAAATTTGGAATTTCATAAGGAGTTAATAGGCCTTTGTGGGTATCTTCACAAGCAAGCGAGAAATAATAAATATCACTTTGAGCCTTAACCCATAAATTTAGTTCTTTAGCCCCTTCAGGTGCTAGATCCCATACACTGAGATCTTTAGTTCGCTTCCATATATTACTTGTAATTACCCTTTGGTAATAGTTATGATAGGATTCATTTGGCTCCTTTTTTAGCCCCCATTGATCCAGTCTGAAATCAAAAACTGGATTATCAGAATTAATAATACCTCCTTGTACTGCCATTGTTGCAAAAAAATCGTGAGCAATAGGTTCTATACTATCCTGTTCATGGGCTTCTTGACTTCCATCGTGGGGTGTAGCAATAGTTGTTATACTGTCAACCCAGTGATGTCCACCTGTAAAAAGAGGACTAATATTATCTGACTGAGTATTAAGTATTTCATCATGGTCTCCATTTTCAAGTAATTGAGCAAGAGCTCTTACCGTTTGTCCACCCATACTGTGACCAATAAGATGTACTTTTTCAATTTCATTTGAACTATCTATACTACCAAACTCCGGATACACACCTGGGTAAGTTCGACCATACCTGCTATGTCCATACTTTTTTGAATGAGCTTCTCCATAGTCAACTATGCCGCCCTTTATATATGCATATAATTCACATGCTCTATCCCAGTTGCTAGATACAGACCCTATGGTTGGCGTATAAACTGTATAACCCTGACTAGTTAAAGTTTGTTTTAACCTTTCAGATCCACCCCAATAATTTATTCCATAAAGTTCATCGTCTCCCCATCCGAAAAGCCCATGCACCATAATTATAGGATACTTATTACTATAACTTGGAATACTTGTTGACTGATTATCAAGTTCTGCAGCATTAATTGGCTTACAATAGTCAAAAGAAACAAATACGATGAAACAGAACATTAATAAAAAAGTGATTAACCTCTTATTCTTTGATGTTTTCAAATTAACACTCCCTTAATATTTATTACATCATAAATATTAACATTAATAGAAACATTAGTAACTATACAAAACCTGATATTTGTAAACAAATTGTGGTTTTTTTTAATTTTCTTTTGATTTTAATATACTCTTCACTATTCATAATTACACGATTTACATAGTTAGAAGTTATTTCTTCATTTACGTGTTTAGGTCTATCTGAATTTTTCAGGACCTTTTACATGATTTTCTACGTTCTTATGTATTTTATCCCTTAATTTTGGTATAGTAACAGGAACAACCTTTTGTCCTTGGCTTATAACTAGATCAACATTAACACCTTTAGCATAAGATGTATTTGCATCCGGTGATTGGCTTATAACTAAGCCTTTTGGGATGCTGTCACTATATTGATTTGTAATATTTCCAATTAAGAATCCATTGTCAGTTATAGTTTTTTCTGCAATATCTTTTGTAATTCCTATAAGCGAAGGAACAAGCATTTTGCTGTCCAAAGGTGTTTTTTTAATTTCTTTTGTTAAACCGGCTTTTGTCACTGTATTGGTTTTACTTGTAGGAAGACTTTTAGATATATATTTTCCTATTACACCAATGGTAATCATAACTAACAAAATTGTTACTATAATTATTATTTTCTTTTTATTTTTACTGGTAGCTTTATTTTCTAGTAGTATTTTTTTATTTTTTTTAACTGCTAAGTTGTCCTTAAAAGTGTTTTTACTCATAACCCTTGTACAATCCTGTTTTGTATCAGAAACTACTGTATCCATAAGTTTCGTATCACCATTTGACCTATTATTTAACTTAGCACTAAAATCAAGTTCTTCTTTAATTGTACTTATAGCCTGAATCATTTCATCCGCTGATTGGTATCTATTATTATTTTCTTTTTCCACCGCTTTTAGAATTACTTGATTTATAGTTTTTGGTAAATCTGTGATGATTTCTTTGGGCTCAACAATAGATTGCTGAATGTGCATCATAGCTATGGAAATAGAACTTTCTGCATCAAATGGCACTTTACCTGTCACCATTTCATACATCACAATACCTAATGAATATATATCTGTTCTACAATCTACAACAAGACCTTTCGCTTGTTCAGGAGAGAAATAATATACAGAACCCATAATTCTTTTAGAATTTGTCATTGTATGAGAATCTGATACTTTGGCTATTCCAAAATCCATTACCTTAACTATATTATCCTCTGTAATCATAATATTATCTGGTTTTATATCTCGATGTATTATATTGTTTTTATGAGCACATTGAAGTGCTTTTGCCACTTGAAGCGATATGTCTATAGTTTTATAAGCGTTAAGTTTAACATTTTCTTTTATTACTTGCTTTAATGTTTTTCCACTAATATATTCCATAACAATAAAATTAATAGAATTTTCTTCACCAACATCATAAACATTGACTATGTTAGGATGTGACACGCTTGCTACAGCGCTAGCTTCTCTTTTAAATCTAGCAACAAAATTTTCATCCATGCTAAACTCTGATTTTAATATTTTTACAGCCACAAATCTATTTAATAAATGACATTTTGCCTTATAAACATCTCCCATGCCACCCTCGCCAATTTTTTCCAATAATTCATATCTATTTAAAAGTAAGGTTTCTATCATATTTGTTTGTCCCCCTATGAAAATCAATAACCTATATATTATATCATAGTAAATACCTAGTAACCCAGTTCTCGCATTACCTAATTTCATCATCATTTAATATTTTCACCTAAGATAAAATTCATTTCCATTTAAACTACTATACTATAACAATACCATAATATAGCATAGATATAAAGATTAGAGATTAATAGAAAAAGGACCTTGAATTTTCTCAAAGTCCTTTCTCAACTTACTATACTTCTTTAATTAATTTATAGATTGTACCAAAATTTTATTGTCTACAGATTAACTCCACATAGTACTTACAACTAAATTTCCCCAATTGGTCAAACTTCCCCAATTGCTTGTCAAGTCAAGCCATGAATTTGAAGAATCATTTCCACACCATGACCATGCTAAATATCCAATGCCTAACTTATTACATTCTTTCATAAGGTGTGCAGCATCTACTTTACATGATAAATTATTGTTTCCGCTGTTATAGTTGTATCCAAATTCTCCAACCATTATTGGAATTCCCTTGCTTTGGCAGCTAGTTAAAAAGCTATCGATATCACTATCATTATTCCAACTTCCATACATATGAATACTAAACATTATATTCTTATTTGAATTTCCATTCATTACAGCAGATGCATAATTTAAAATATCCTGTCCATCTTGTCCCCAGCCCCCAGCATCTACTACTAATCCATTAGTTATACCGGCACTTCTTATTGTATTAATTGCGCTAATATAGCCATCTCTCCATGTAGTACTATTGGCTGGTCCCCACTCATTCGCAATGTTAACCCAAAGAGTATTATACTTACTCAAAACTGATTTTACATCACTTCTTATCCAATAATTTACGCAAGTGTTTAATGAAGATGTATCAGTTCCTCCAGTTGCATCATGCAATTCAACAATTGGTTTCAAATTAAGTGAAACGCATTTCGATATTATCTGATCTAAACGTGAAGGTGATCCTGATGTATTCCATACAATACGAACAGTGTTAAATGTTTCATTTTTAATTGAATCTAAAGCACTATAAGATTGACTGTCGTACCAAATGCTTGGTACACTGACTCCCCTTAACCCTTTACTACTAAGTGTTGAAGCAGCTTGAGTTGTGGAGCTGAACGAGAATGTTAAAACAAAACAGCAGAGTAACATTGACATAACCTTTAATAATTTTTTCATATTATCCCCCCATGAATAATAAATTATATAAGTATATACTTATAATGTATACGTTTAGATTATATTACATAAATTGCAATTATTCAATAACAATTTTCAGAATAAACAAACTTTTTTTTATTAATATTAGTTGCAATATTATGATTAGTGATTATCGTTTATAATATAAAAAGACAATTGTATTTTATCATTATTCTTTTATGTATAAAAATCTTCGCATTTTGTACAACACTATAATATTAACTCATATTTAATTGATTATTAGTTATATTATGTTAAAATGAATTGATTGTATAAAATATCTTATATTATTACTATAATCTATAAATAAATCACAAAAAGAAAGCGAGATGTTTTTATAATTCAAAATATATCAATTAAATCGAATAAATTGTCATTAAAATGGGTGCTATTGTTTCAAACAGTCCTTTTCTTAATTGGTATGATTATTGATAATTTTAAGGACCTTAATAGATTTACTGCAGTATCTATTAGTTTTATATACCTTTTAACTGCATTATACATATGGCTAGAAAAGAAAAACAACTATAACAGATTTGTATCAATAGCTGTAGTGTTTTGTTTTACAGGAGATATGCTATTATCTAAATTTATTCCAGGTGGAACCATGATTGGCATGGGTGCATTTGCAATTGCCCATATATTATTCATAATAGCTTATGTAAATACCATTCATGATAATAATGGTAAAGTTATGAACTTTGGATTTTGCGTTGCTACAATAGTATATTACTTATATTTTTTAATCCTATGGAATATTTTTTTAAGGAATACACCTAGTGGTGAATTATTCAGTTTTGCCAGCTTAATATATGGATTGATTGTAGGAACTATGGCTTCAGTGGCAGTATCTTTATATATAAATGGTGAAAAGTACATAAAAACTGCCTTAGGTGCTTTTATATTTTTGCTATCAGATAGTTTAATAGCTGTGACCCAGACAACTATTGTATCTAATTCCGAAATTATAATATGGATCACATATGTGCTTGCATTATATGGAATAATTTATAGTAATAATTTTACATAAAAAAAGCACTCTTACAAAAAGATGTGCTTTTTTTACTGCTTAAATCTTTAACCAGTAAATTGTTCAATATACTTAATAGAATTTTTTTGTATATACAAAGTTCTATTCTCATTCCGTGCATCTTGAAACTTATAATAGATTTTATCGTCACTATTAAGCCACTCTAAAATATCAGTAATTTCTTTTACGTCAATAATTAAACTATCACCTTGATTAAAATGTATTCTTATTGGTTTTGTTGAAACCTCTTTAGAATTTACATAATTATTAGGCAATCTATTACCATATATCATATTATCATCCCCCAATATTGTATTTTAAATACTTTATTCTACATTATTGGGAAATAATCCTTTTTTATTCCATTGCTCTTCAATTTCATTTTTCTTTTTTTCGTATGTTATCTAATAAAGTTATAGAATATCTTATCTTCATTTTCAGGTTCTTCAACCTTACCTTTTCCGTTTTCAACTAATTTCATAAGCCATGCCATGTTTTTACCAAGAACTCTCATAATCTGTTTACCTTCTTCATCTTGCTTAACTTCACCTGGAGCTGTTCCATTTATTACATTCCAATAGTTTGAACTTGGCATAAGCATCTCGGAATAATTAATATAATTATTCAATTGATCAAAAGTTGGAATACCTCCAGCACGTCTAACAGCAACAACTGAAGCTCCAACCTTATGTCTTAGCATGGATTTATTTACGCTTGTAACATAAAATGCTCTGTCTAAAAATGATTTCATTGTTCCACCTATTGATGCATAATGAACAGGTGAAGCTAATATTATACCATCTGCTTCTTTCATTTTTTGAATCCATTCATTTACTTCATCCTTAATCACGCATTTTTCATTTTGATTTCTTACACAACCATTACAGGCAAGACATCCCCTTATTGCCTTATTACCCACATGAACAATTTCTACTTCTATACCTTCTTTTTGTAGCTCATCGGCAACCATTTTTATGCCGTGGAATGTGTTTCCTTCTTTATTTGGACTTCCGTTAAATGCAACTACTTTCATATATTTTACCTCACTTTATATTTTATTAATGCAACATATTTGAATTAAATGCCTTTACTGCTGGGCACTAAATATAGTATACTCAACTCAATACTTCTGAGCAAGTAGGCACTTTAAAGTTAGATAACCTACTTTAAAGTAGGAAATAGGCTTATGCTAAGGTAGGTGATAATATTTTGATAGAATATAATGGCAAATCGTATATATGCCCTTTAGATTTGGGTTTTGAAACTATACGTGGTAAATGGAAAGCAGTAATGTTATGCCACTTGTCTGAAGGTCCAAAGCGATTCTTAGAATTACAAAGAATTACTTATGGTGTAAGCCAAAAGGTATTAAGTGAATCCTTAAAACAACTTGAAATTGATGAAATAATAACCAAACATATATTTCCAGAAGTCCCTCCCAAAGTTGAATATTCATTAACGAAAAAAGGCCAGGAATTAGTTCCCGCCTTAAAAATAATCGAAGCATGGTCCAAAAAGAATTTTTCTGATATTATAAATAAATAATTTTAAGATGAATATTCCAATTATGGCTTGTCAATAATTATAATATATCCTATATCAAGATATCAACTTTGTTTAAGAACGTACCCAAAGTACGTTCTTTTTATTTGTATAATATTTATTTTTTATGACATACTAAGTGATGTGAAAAATATAAATGAAAGAAGGTAGCCTATTATGAATACACCTAAATTGGAAGTTAAATGTAGTGTTGATTGTTGCGACTATTGGAAGGATAGCTGCTGTAATGCCAGTGCTCTAGAAGTTAACCCAATGACAGGCAAGACTCCACATACTAGTGATGATACTGCCTGTACAACTTTCAAACCAAACAAATAAAATATGCATAATATATCACTGAAAGGACGTATCAAATCCTGCGTCCTTTTCTAAGTTATACTCTATATTCACTTTACAACAGTTAACATTTTATATTAAACAGAATAGACTCAGTTTATTAAGCAAATAATAATTATAAACAAATTTCTAGTGAGGTATTTTATGACATATAACGAGCTAATAATACTTATGACTATTATATTTTCCATTATTACTTTATTTATCTGCACTGGTGTATTGCTCAAGAGAAAATACGCATTTTTTATTGAAGAAATGATAATTTATATTTTTTATATAATTTTTTTAGTAATGCAATATAAATTTAAGTTTTATGTTAATCCTCTAATAATATTTTTAGTTATAATCTCCTTTATTGGTCATAGCCTTATTGGTGAATATTTAAATGTTTATACTAGTTCTAAATACTTCGATCGCTTTTTACATGCTTTTGGTTCATTGGCTCTCTCACTTTTCTTTTACTCTATATTAGATAAACTAACTATACATTCAATGAATTCACAATTTTACGTATCCACTTTTGTAGCAACCATAGGCATATCCTTAGGCTGTATATTTGAAGTATTTGAATTTATTTTAGATACAACTAGTAATTCAAAAAATCAACACGGTCTCAAAGACACAAACTTTGATATGATATCCGATATAATTGGTGCCACAATTGCGGGGCTTATATCAAACTTAATCTTATTTTGATTATCATTTTCCATCTATGCTGAGTGCCACCTCTCCATTACTCCCAATAACCTTTTTATACCACTCAAAACTATCTTTTTTAATTCGTTTTAAAGTTCCTTTTCCTTCATTGTCTTTGTCCACATAAATAAACCCATATCTTTTACGCATCTCACCAGTTCCCGCACTTACTATATCAATTGGTCCCCACCAAGTATATCCTAGTATATTACAGCCATCATGTAAGGCTTCGTTTATTTGAACAATATGTTTATTCAAATAATCAATTCTAGCATTATCATGAATTTTACCATCTCCTGATATTTCATCTGTTCCACCATAACCGTTTTCAACTATAAATAATGGTTTTTGATATCTATCATAAAGCTCATTACATACATATCTTAATCCCTTCGCATCTATTGGCCAACCCCATTGTGTTTTGTCTAGATAAGGATTGTCTTGCCCTATTATACCACCAGTATTGCCTAAAATAGGGCTTCCTGCCTTATGAAGAGAACTTCTATAATAGCTAAATGCCAAATATTCAGAAGTATATTTTTTTATTAATTCTAAATCGCCTTCATGGATATTTATATTTATGTTATGTTCATCCCAGATTCTTTTAACATAAGCAGGGTATTCTCCTCTTATCATTACATCTGAGTAAAAAAGTGATCTACGTCTGAGTTCATAAGCTTCAAATACATCATCAGGGTTACAAGTTGCAGGATATACTACGCTTAAAGACAACATACATCCCATTATTGCGTCCGGTATTATTTCCTTGCAAAGTTTCACTGCATGTGCATTTGCAACAAACATATTATGACTTGCAGAATAAATTTGTTGCAGTTTAGTTGCCTCACTTTTTATTTTAATTGCTCCAGCTGCATATGGAATGGTATGTAAATTATTTATTTCATTAAATGTCATCCAATATTTAACCTTATTTTTATATCTTTTTAGTATTATCTCACAATATTTACTGAAAAATTTAATTAATTTCCTATTTTCCCATCCACCATACTCATCTATTAAATAAAGCGGGGTTTCATAGTGGGATATTGTTACCATTGGCTCCATACCATTTTTTGTCAACTCATCAAATAAGTTATCGTAGTATTTTAATCCTGCTTCATTTGGTTCTGATTCATCGCCCTTTGGAAAAATTCTAGCCCAGGCTATAGAAGTTCTAAAAATCTTAAAACCCATCTCACCAAATAACTTAGTATCTTCTTCGTATTTATGGTAAAAATCTATTGCCTGGTGATATGGATAGTATCTTCCCTCAATTATCTTATCATCAGAAACGCCTTTAGAAAGTCCCCCTCTTGTAACATCACTTAAAGTTATTCCTTTGCCATCTTCATTAAAAGCACCTTCAGCTTGGTTAGCAGCTATTGCTCCTCCCCACAAAAAATTCTTTGGAAAATAATTTTTTGTTTCCATATTACGCCTCCTGAATTTATCTATTTGCTTGGGTAAACAATAAAATTCTCTAGAAGTTTTTTATTTGTCCAACCGAAATATTCATAAAGTTGCTTTATTGTAAACCCACTCTTAATTATTATAATATTTTGAATTTTTTATTACAATGGACAATTACATTATGATGCCATATTTAGTGAAAATAAAAAAGCCTTATTTCTAAGACTTTAATTACTTACTATTCCAAATTTATTTATCATTAGGATTAAACACTTTTACATTTGAAAAATCTGCGGTGTTAAATCTTCTTACACAAAGGATAAAAAATAATAACCCCATTGTTAATATTATTATTAACCCCATATATGGCATTATGATGAATCCATCCACATTAAATGCTACACCAGCTTTTACTAATGCACCCGAGGACATATTCCCCATTTTTAAAGTTATATATCTAAAAATTGCTGTCGTATACGTCAATGGGTTTATATATACAAATGGAAGCAGTATTTTGGGCATTGTGGTTGTTGGAATATAGGCACCCGATAAAAAGGTAAAAGGCAAAATCACAACATTAATCATGATTTGAAATGTGGTAGAGCTTTTAGCAAGTGTGGCTACGTATAACCCAAGAGAACTGAATGTTGCTCCTACTGCCACCATAACACCTAGCATTTGTAAAAACTGAATAACATTTATACTAAGTCCCATAAATAGTCCAATAACAATCATAATAAGGCTCTGCGCTACAGCTATTATAGTTGAAGAAAGTACTTGTCCTATGGATATTTGCCACCTTGCTATGGGTGAAACAAGTACTTCCTTCATCACACCCATAGAAATATCTTCTAGAATATTTGAAGAATTACTTAAGGCTGTTTGGAACACTGTCATAATTATTATTCCTGAAATAAGATAGTTTAGAGGGTTCTCTATTCCTTTAGCTGCACCCTTCATAACAAAAGAGAATATGAATAGAAGAAAAACCGACATAAAAATCGAAAATATCAATCTTAGTTTATCCCTTGTAAAATTAGTTAAATTTCGTTTTAATATAGCAACAATTGCTCTCATTATGATCTTATCTCCTTTCCTGTTATCGATAAAAATACATCATTCAAAGTACCATTATTAGTCTGAAAATCTTTAATTGTGTCCTTAAACTTTGATACTAAATCAAAAATCATATTAAGCTCATTAGAATAAATGGTAAACATATGTTCTGATAATTCATATTTAATGGAATTTTCTTTAAGATATTTCCCTAGCACCTCCTCGTCCTCTACCATTAATTTTGTCATCCTAGAGGTATACTTATTTTTTAAATTATAAGGTGTATCACAAGCAACTATTTTTCCATGATCCATAATAACCACTTTATCGCAGGCCTCTGCTTCATCCATATAATGTGTAGTAAGAAATATAGTAATATTCTTTTGTTTTTGAAGCTTATAAATATAGTCCCATATTTTAGCCCTTGTCTGTGGATCAAGACCTGTGGTAGGCTCATCTAGAAATAAAACCTTAGGATAGTGAATAAGTCCTTTTGCTATTTCAACTCTTCTTTTCATTCCACCAGAAAGACTGTTAACTGCAGCTTTTCTCCAATCTTCTAAGTCTACCAGTTCAAGCACAAAATCCAATCTCTCCTTAATTTCATTTTTAGGTACCTTGTAAATTTCGCAGTGAAATTTTAGATTTTCCTCTATAGTTAACTTACCATCCAAAGTAGAGTCTTGAAAAACTATTCCAATATCCCGTCTTACTTTATCTTTATTGTCAGAAACATCATAACCATTAATCTTTAACTCTCCACTTGTTTTATTAATAATGGTGCAAAGAGTATTTATAGTAGTACTTTTACCTGCTCCATTGGGCCCAAGAAAAGCAAAAACACCTCCTTGTTCTACATCAAATGAAATATTATCTACTGCAACAAAATCTCCATATTTTTGGGTGAAATTTTTAACTTCAATTATATTTGACATTTTTGTGTCCTCCTTATTTGTTTATGTACTTAGTATAAATCAGCATTTTCAAATAACTTTAACGTAATTATAAAGATTTTATAAAGAAATTAAATAAGTTTTATAAATACTTTAAACAAATTTTAAAATTATAATATAAAATAGATATATAATGAACATAAAGACATGATAGGAGTTGAAATATGCAAAAAAAATTTAGATCTAAATTTACTGAGTTTTTAAAAAATAAGAAAAAGAGGCATGCTGAAAATACGAAATTTCACATAGCCTTTAACGAAAAAATGAAAGAATTTTTTGAAGAAAACAATGAGTTCAAAAGATATACCAGACATATAAAGTATTCCCGTGTGTTTTTTATTATCTTCAACGTCCTAATCTGGTATTTAATCTTTGGATATTTTGGTGTAAAGTCTATGAGTATAATTTTTGCAGTGATAATCAGTGCTGCAGGTATTATAGAACTACTGTACCTTGGGACTTTGGAAAAGAGGGTATTAACCCCTATCACTGAATTAATAAAAGGTGTAGATGAAATTGCAAAAGGTAACTATGAGATAAAGGTAGACTACACTGCAAGAAATGAAGTTAGCATTCTAGTAAATTCCTTCAATGATATGGCAGAAAAACTACATAAGGCAGAAATTTTAAAGATAGAGTATGAGGCGAATAGAAAAGCATTAGTAGCTAATATTTCCCATGATCTTAAGACTCCAATAACTTCCATTCAAGGATATGTAGAATTTATAATGAAAGCTGAAAATATGCCTCAAGATACATTAAATAAATATCATAAAACCATTTACAATAATGCAGCTTACGTTAATAAGCTTATTGATGATTTGTTTTTGTTTTCAAAACTTGATATGGAAAAATTGGACTTTAATTATGAAAAACTTAATTTAAAAGCATTTATGGATGACGTAATGCAGGAATTTGAATTAGAACTTGATAGTAGAAATGTTGTGTTCCATTATGAAAATAGCCTTAAGGATACTTACTATTTTAATATAGACAGAAAAAGGATATATCAAGTATTAAAAAATATTATAGGAAATGCTGTAAAGTATGGTGACAAAACAGACTTGAAGATAATTGTGAATTTATATGTTGAAGAAAATAATGCCTGTGTATCTATAGAAGATAATGGTCCAGGTATTCCACCAGATAAGCTTCCACACATTTTTAATAGGTTTTACAGAGTTGATTACGCAAGAACCAAAAACTTAATTAGTACGGGACTAGGATTAGCTATAGCAAAGGAGCTAATTGAAGCCCAAGGCGGAAGTATAAATGTTTCCAGTGAAGAAAATAAAGGCACATGTTTCACCATATTGATTCCCATAGAGAGGAGCTTATAAAATGGACCACATTTTAATAATAGAAGATGATATAAATATTGCAGAACTAGAAAGAGATTTTCTCCAATTAAACGGTTATAAATCAGATATTGCAGAGGATGGTGAAGAGGGACTAAAAAAGGCACTTACAGGAATTTACGATGTGATTATTGTAGACTTAATGTTACCAAAAAAAAATGGCAATGAAATCATTAAAGAGGTTAGAAAAAAATTTGAAATTCCTATTATTATAGTTTCTGCTAGAACTGAAGATATAGATAAAATTAGAGGACTTGACTTTGGTGCAGATGATTACTTAACAAAACCTTTTAGCCCAGCAGAACTTGCTGCAAGGATTAAATCCCACATTAACAGATATAAAAGACTAAAAGGCACTAGCAATAACACCCAAGAAATAATAACTCGAGGCGGCCTTGAAATAAGTACTTCTTCCCATCGAGTCCTAGTAAATGGAGAAGAAGTACAACTTACCTCCAAAGAGTATTCTATACTAGTGTTCTTAGCTGAAAATCCTAATATTGTTTTTACTAAAGATCAAATATTTGAAAAAATTTGGGGTGGTGAAGCTTATTCCGATACAGCAACAGTACCTGTTCATATTCAAAAAATAAGGAAGAAGATTGAAAAAGACCCTTCAAATCCAGAATATATAGAGACTCTTTGGGGCACAGGCTATAGATTTAAAGCGTTTACACTAAGATGATTTTTTATGATTTAGCCTTGAAATTATTCAAGGCCTTCATTTTTAATATTTTTGTTATTTCCAAAATATTTGGCTAAATAGGCTTGTTCCATTTCGTCTAAGGTGATATCTAGGCATCTTCCCAAATCTATTATGCTAATCAAAATCACAGTGTGACTAAATCTATTTAATGCACTTTCAAATGCATTTTTAAAACATTTCAATACATTTTTATGGCACTCATCATCATCAATTTCTTTCATGAATTTATTTATATGTCCTACTATTGGTGGTTTTACTTGCTGCAAATAATTTTCTAAACTCAGTGCAAAATATAGGCAATCCACAAATTCATCTACTAATTTCACTCTATCTTCAACCTTATTCTTAGACCAATACTTGAAGCCTTTCCACTCTTTTGCTAGTTCTCCAAGTTCAACTAAAAGTGCAATTTTATTCTTTTCTAGAGGGTATCCATTTTCTCCAGAGCTAGCAAATATTACAGTGTCTTGTTGATGCTGTTTTTTTAACAAATTATTTAAGTCCATTTAGTCCTCCCACAACTTATCATTAAGTTTTTCATTTATTCATACATCTCTAG